>JGI12109J20283_10013608_pt1 | contig 185028 bp, 150 predicted proteins | sample ElkSlonscriptome_12_FD_20283 | JGI IMG/M metagenome (IMG submission 20283) | reverse complement strand
GACGCCATCAGACATCACCTTCATCGGCACCTGGGCGAACAACGATCCGGCCGTGGTCCTCACCGCCGTGGCAACCGCCGTGCGCTCTGACGGCGGTGTCACCACAAACGGGTGTACGGCTGCCCCCGGCAGGGTCGGTGTTTCGGCTGGGAAGCGTACAAGGCGATTTTACGAGGTATCCCGAATGAGCGGGGTTTTTGCAGGGTTCCTGGGCATAGCACCTGAGGAGGATCACGCTGGCTATAGATACAAATTTACTAACTCTTGAAAATGCCCGCGATATTCTGACACAGCAGGCATGTCGCGTTGCTGCACAGACAACGACCTATGACGAGCGCTTTTGGAAATTGCGCGGCGTCGCCCTGCAAATCACAGACTGGCTGCGCAACCTCCCACCGGAGGATCAACTGAAAGTTGTACAGCCTATGGAGCACTATATACAAAACGTTCAAACAGATCATCAGGCTGGCCTCCCGGTCTCCGTTACCCGCGAAGAAGCGGAGTGTATCGTTTTATTGTTTGCCCTGATTACAAATCCTCCACAGATTTTATGATGCTGGTATCTGGGGAAACGCGGAGGTTATATAGATTTGGAGAAGCAGTAAACACGCTGTTCGCTTATTTTCCCGGCATCATTCATGGTGGCAACTCTCAAAACGCCAACACAAACGCCAGATCATTCACATTCGTATTCGTTGCCCCCGGCTGCAGCAGATCGCCCAGTGCGGCGAAAAATGCGTAGGCGTCATTGTTCGCCAGGTACGCATCCGGATCAAGCTGCTGCTCCGTGGCACGCGCCAGCGTCTCACCCGTCACCACCGCGCCCGCCGCGTCGGTCGGACCATCGCCGCCATCGGTCGCCAGGGTGATCAATGCAACATCGGAGAGCCCCGCCAGATCGCGCACTGCCGCCAGTGCCAGCTCCTGGTTGCGCCCGCCCCGACCCTGACCCCGTAGCGTCACAGTCGTTTCGCCCCCCAGAACCACACAGGCGGGACGCGGCACCGGCTGTCCGGAGGCGACCAGTTCGCACGCCACTGCTGCCAGCAACCGCCCGACCACCCGCGCCTCACCCTGGGCGAAGGTCGTCAGCAGCAGCGGATGAAATCCCTCAGCACGCGCGGCTTCCAGGGCCGCCGCCGCTGCCTGCGCATTACTGCCGATCAACACATTCTGCACCCGCGCAAAGATCGGATCGCCCGCGCCGGGTGTTTCCGCAACAACACCGCGCATTCCGGCCTGCAGGTGGGCCACCACCATCGCCGGCACGGTATCTACCAGGTCGTAGCGCTCCAGCACCGCGTAGGCATCGGCAAAGTTGGAGCGGTTAGGCACCGTCGGCCCGGAGGCGATCACATCCAGCGGATTGCCCACCACATCGGAGAGGATCAGCGTAATCAATGTTGCCGGGGCCGCCATACGCGCCAGGCCGCCGCCCTTGACCAGGTCCAGTTGTTTGCGCAGCGTGTTGATTTCGTCAATGCTTGCACCACACGCCAGGAGCGCCTGCGTCAGCGCTTCCAGATCATCCAGGGTGATATCCGGGGCGGGCAGGGTCAGCAGGGCTGAACCTCCGCCCGAGATCAAGACCAGCACGAGGTCGCGCTCGCTGGTAGACTCAAGCAGCGTTGCAATGCGCCGGGTTGCCGCCACGCCGCGCTCATCGGGCAAGGGATGGCGCGCGGGCAAAACTGTAACCGGCGACTGCGGCGCGCCCGCTGGACTATGCGGGTCAGCGGTTCCGGGTTCTGCGCCGGCAGCTTTGACGATAACGATGCCCTCAGTCAACTCCGCACCGAGGATATCCGCCGCAGCCTGGGCCATAGGCGCACCGGCCTTCCCCGCACCCACCAGCAGGACACGCGCATAATCCCGCAGATCATACGTCTGCCCGGCAACATTCAGCCGCGTGCCATCGCGTTGCAGATGCTGCCGTACCGCGGCGGCCGGTTCAACCGCGTTCAGCGCCGCCGCCATAATCCGCGCCACCTGCGGCCCCCAGTCCGCAGTGCGCAGAGTTGTCGTCATCAGTCGCTGTGCATCCATATAATTCGCATCCCCGTTCACTTCTTACGCCAGCATCCAGGTTGACGCCGCACGCTGTTTGCGCCTATACTAGCCCTATGTCACAATCCCTCTCCAGAGCAAGCGCTTGCGCCGGGCATACCCGGATATGTCCAGGTCGCAGCAACCCCCCACTGGCAGTATAGCGATCGAGGTCAGGATGGTAGGATCACTACGCGAACGGCGACGACAGATGTTGCGTGATGACATTCTCCACACGGCGCGGCGGCTGGTTGCCGTGAAGGGGCACATCGCCATGTCGATGGATGAACTGGCGGCCCAGGTTGGCATTTCCAAACCAACCCTCTACAGTTTTTTTTCCACCAAGGAAGAACTGGTCGTCGCAGCAGTTATGGAGGCAATGCAGCGGATCAGCACCCTGATCAAGGATGATCAGGACGATTACACACCGCTGCAACGCCTGACCCTGTTACTGCGCACCGCCATTCAGTTGCGGATTGACGAAACTGGCGAGATACCGCGTACCTGGACACCCGATCTCTCCCAACTGCTCAGTGAACATCAGGAGGCCCGCGATTGCCTCAATCAGATTGATGACAGAGTGGTCGCGCTGATTCAGGCCGGGAAAGCGCAGGGCGAAATTGACCCGAACCTCGACTCGGCAACGATTGTCTGGACCATGTATGCCCTCCTGGGCATGCCCCACCTGGCCCATCTGAGTAGCAGCGGCACCCCCAACCCGGCAAGTGTCGCAACGATGCTGGCAACCATTTTTGAGCGCGGCATCCAGAGCAACCGGCAGCGGCATGTGTAGCCTGTCTCGTAGAACCGCCTGTCGCCTGTGGACGCGCTTCTGCGCGTCCCTACCCAATCGCCAGTCGCCAATCCCCACCTAAACATTGAACAGGAAGTGGCAAATATCACCGTCTTTGACGATATACTGCTTCCCCTCAAAGCGGACAACACCGGCCTTCTTCGCCTCAGTCATACCGCCGGCGGCGACCAGATCAGCATAGGCAACGACTTCCGCGCGAATAAAGCCCCGCTGAATATCGGAGTGGATCGCCCCGGCCGCTTCTACCGCCGGGGTATTCTGCCGGATCGTCCAGGCCCGCACCTCATCGGGACCGGTTGTCAGAAAGCTGATCAGCCCCAGCAGTTCATACGAGAGCTGAATAACTCGATTGCGCGCGGGCGTAGTAATTCCCAGGTCATCCATAAACGCCTGGGCATCCGCATCTTCCAGCTGCGCTAACTCGGCCTCGATCTTGCCACAGAGCGGCACAACCGCGCTCTGGCGATGCGCATAGTTCAGAGCCGGGGGTGCCGCCAGTTGCCCCTCGCCGATATTGAGGACAATCAGCAGTGGCTTGGCTGTCAGAAACTGGTAGCCGCGCAGCGAACGCTCCTCCTCATCGCTCAAGGTCAGATCGCGGATGGGAACATCGCTCTCCAGCGCCTCCTGCAACCGCAGCAGCAACTCGCGCTCCGCAACCCGCGCTTCCCGGTCGCGCCCCGCCATCTTTCCGATCTCAGCGCTCAGACGCTCAAGCCGCCGCTCAATAATTGCCAGATCGGAGAAGGTCAGTTCAAGGTCGATATTGGCCACATCGCGGGCCACATCCAGCGACTCGTCAGGATGCGGCACGGTTGCGTCTTCAAACGAGCGCACGACATGCAGCAGCGCGTCGGCACCGCTGATGTAATTGAGCAGCGCGGGTGGCAAACCGGTCTTCTGTTGACGGCTGCTGTCAATACCCGCTACATCAACATACTGCACCTCGGCCGGCGTGGTCTTGCGCGGATTAAACATCTGCGTCAACCGGTCCAGTCGTTCATCGGGAACCTTGACGGTCGCCAGGTTCGGTTCGAGTTGACCGGAGGAGTAGGCCGCGGTCTCAACCGTGCCCCGGGTCAGCGCATTGAAAACAGTGGTCTTCCCACTATTAGAAAGCCCAATAATCGCAATTCGCATAATAGACTATCATCACTCTATCAAAACACACTCGCCGGCACACCACCAGGCGTGTCGCACCGGCCCGGATAATCAACAGTTCAATCGATCAGGTACACGAGTTACGCGGTGAGCATACAAACTGGACGTTTCACCAGATGGAAGTCCGATTCGCCTGCGGCAGCATAATACATTTTGTTCTTTTGCACGAACATGTGGCTCACAGAGCCACATGTTCGTGCAAAAGGATAGACTCTTCCACCCTGCCGGAGGCACATCCCAACCGGCGGATGGACGACCGCGTAACTCGTGTCAATGATCGTTGTGGCGGCAGCATAGAGGGAAGGAACGGTATATCTGACCACCAGTGGCAGTATAGCGCGAGTAGGGCTACCGTGCAACCTGGGGTGCGCAGGCAAGACAGCGGGCAATGTCGGCATGGCACGCTTCTTGCTGGTCTGACTTGCTTACCGATAGACCGCTCCGGCTATGGTCATTTATAGTACGATATGGGCCAATAATATTTTATAACCTAAATTATTGCGCTCTGCGCATTTTAACCGATTTTTCCCTTACCAAAGATGACACAGTTAGTTATAATACAGTATAGACCGTTGCAATCTGAAGGCTTCACGATGCCTATCACCCGGTTGATAAATTTTTAGTAATGTGCAAGTCCGGCGCGTATCTTCTTCCCCGGCCACAGCGTTGGTATGAGTGAAGGGCATATCACTCAGGCGGCGGGAAGATACACGCAGTAGATAGCGCCGAAAGGTGTGTCCTTCGCGTGGAATTACCAGGTCTCGTAGAATCGGCTCAATCCGGCGATGTCGCCGCAATTAGCGAGTTGTACGACCGCTACGCAGGTCTCATCCTGCGCTATCTCTTTGTGCGCGTCTACGAGCGAGAACTGGCACAAGACCTGACCCAGGAGGTCTTTATCCGGGTCATTAAGGGCATTGGTCAGTTTACTTACCGTGATGAGAAGTCGTTCCTGGGCTGGTTGTATACCATTGCCGGAAACGTGCTCAACAGTTACCATCGGCGGCGCAAGGTTCAGTCAACGCCCCTGGAATACCAGGGCGAGGTGGTCGATATTCGTAGCCAGCAAGATGTACATCGTGTATGTGATCGAGTTGCGCTGCAACAGGCGATTGATCAGTTAACCCGCGATCAGAAACAGGTTTTGACATTGCGTTTTTTTGCCGACATGAGTAATAGTGAGATTGCAGCCACCCTTAATCGTACCGAAGGGTCGGTCAAGGCGCTGCAACATCGGGCTCTTCAGAGCCTGCAGCAGATTCTGGCGCGTGAAGATGAGCGCCGCAGTGAACAACCTATCCCTACCCGCGCGCAACCGGTGGATCAGCGTCGATCGGCAACCATATCCGAACGTTCGCAAAACGATGTACACCAGTGCCGAACGTTGCAGACTATGCCTGCCGGTCATTTCAAAACGCGTGTAGGAGATTAAGCATTGCAGCGGAGGGACTTCTCAGAAACGCTTGATGAAGCCCTGGACCGTCTGCGTGCCGGGGAAAATATCGAGGAATGCCTGGAGCACTACCCTGACTCAGCGCATGAACTCGAACCGTTACTCCGTGCCGCCAGTATGGTTCGCGGGCAAACGGACATGCCGCTGCCTCCCGATATGGAAGAGTGGCTCACCGTTGGTCGCCACGAAATTGAAATGTTGGCCCGGCAAACGGGGCTCCGCCGCGCATCGGTGTCCCCGCCGCGACATCCACCCACCAGCATGCCCCCCCACCCCCTCGCAGCACTACGCCGCAGTCTTTCGTACCAACGGTTGCCCCGCTTTGCAACGCTGATGCTGGTCGCGCTACTGCTCTTCTTTGTAACATCAATGGTCGATACCGCCTCAGCATCAAGCGTACCCGGTGATATGTTGTATCCCTGGAAGCTGACGCGCGAAGCAGTGACACTGGCACTTACACCCGATCCCGCCAAACGCAGTATGCTCCGGGTCGGGTATGCCAACCAGCGTGTCACTGAACTACAGGTATTGGCGGCACAGCCCGAAGGCACTGATTCGGAACAGATCGCCCGTACCGTCGAACGACTGGATGCCCAGGTTCAAACCGCCATTGACGAGGCAAATCAGGCCGGGACCACGCCGGTGGTGCAGCAACAGCTTGCCACGGTCTTGGATACGGCAGATAGTACGCTGAGTCAGCTCATCGGCATGGCCGATCCGGAAGCGGAACTGTCGCCGAATCCGCCGGCCGATACAAGCCGCCCACCTGACCGGCAGGTCGCTACGCCGACAGTCAGGCCAACCTTGGCACAACCACTGGAGGATCAACAGGTACTCCAGGCTGCCAGTCGGAAGATCGAGACGCTCAAGCAGGAACTCCCCCGCCTGGCAAGCAGCACTACCCCGGCACAATCAGGACAACCTGCTCCGACTTCCTCAGCGGTAGCACAGATAGTTTCGCCGACGGCAACGTTACAACCAACACGCAAAGCATTGCAGTCCACATCTGATGTGGGCAGCAAACCGTCACCGACAATCAGCAAAACTGCGACGCAACCAACCCGCGTACGCAGCACCATAACCGCTACCCCCGGCATACCCGACACAGCAACACCAGCGCCACCCCCACAACCGGATGACGCGGCGGCAGCGCCGTTGCCGCCGGCATCAGCTACACCAACCGCAACGGCGACGACCCGGCCAAGTCGGACACCCACCGCGACCCACACGCCGGAGCCCACCGCGACCCGCACGCCGGAGCCCACCGCGACCCGCACGCCGGAGCCCACCGCGACCCGCACGCCGGAGCCCACCGCGACCCGCACGCCGGAGCCCACCGCGACACCGACGGAGACACCCAGGCCGACCCGTACCAGCACACCGGAACCAACGAGAACACCGAGCGCGACACCATCGGTCACGCCGTCCGCGACACCAAGTGTAACACCATCCGCGACACCATCCGCAACGCCGAGCGTGACGCCATCCGTGACGCCATCCGTGACACCATCCGCAACGCCGAGCATGACGCCATCCGCGACACCATCGGTCACGCCAACACCAACTATTGAGCAGGCGCAGGTTGTGCGCCCAATCCTGGAGTGCATAGCGAACAACGCTGACGGTACATTTACCGCCTACTTTGGGTATGAAAACCTGAGCGACAGAACGGTTATCATTCCTTATGGCAACCGGAACCGGATTACGCCGGCGGAATACAACGAATTGCAACCGGAAGAGTTTGAACTTCCCGAAGTCGTCGATAATCGACCGGGGCGAACCGGGTTCTATCCCGAGGGACCGTTTGCCTTTGTCGTCACCTTCCCGGCTGCGGATAAGATCGTCTGGACCTTGAATGACCGTACCACCACTGCCGCCGTTTCAGAGCGCAACCAGTGGTGTGAATCTTCGGAGAATACCAATCCACGAGCCGATAGCTCCTCGCTCGAAGAGGAGGCACAAGCCGGCCCGGATACCGAACAGACTGAACCGCGATCACCGCCTGCCTCATCTGCGGCAGATGCACAAGACAATCCGGATAATGAGCAGGCGGACCCGGAGCCACCATCTGTGCCTGACACTATCCCGGCCACTGACCCGCCTGTTACCGACGCGGCGACAGACTGAGGAGCAGGTCGCTCCGAATAGACGTTGCTCGCGGATATTCTGTAGGGACGCGCAGAAGCGCGTCCCCAGCCAGGGCGCTACTACCGGCACCAGTTTTGCGTTCCTGACCGATTCCCCCATAATCTTCTTCATATCGGTCTTGATTCGAGTATAATAGCAACGAAGGTAGTAACACATCCACACACGGACAGGTGTCACCACCAACCGGAGCCGTCCGCGTCAGCCGTACAAACACCCGGCTGAATGAATAGCATACCATGACAAACGACCAGCAGAGTGTGCTGTGTCGTTTGTCAGTTATCACTACACGTGCAACAGACAGCAGCAACAAGTGAGCAGACAACAACGACCCTCGCCCGGCCGCAGCTTATTTTTTTTACCGAGTTAGCGGGGAGCGCGCTCCAGCAATTGCTGGTGGAACGGCAGTTGCTGGCGGAACTGGCCGCGCAGCAGTACAGCATTGCGCTGGCAATGACTGACCTGAGCGACGCCCAGGCCGAGGTAGTGCAACAACTCCACGCGCACGGTATTTCGACTGTGGCATGGCTACTCCTGCCGCCGGACGAGGGACGCTGGTTTAACCTGCAAAACTACCCGCAGGCCATCGAGCGCTACCGGATCTTTCGCGCGTGGGCGCAGTCCCATCACCTGCGCTTCGCCGCTATCGGCCTGGATATGGAGCCGCCAACCGGCGAAGCGGCCCATATCGAACAGTGGAAACCAGCGCGTATTATACGCCGCTTCTGGCTGGCCCACGAGAATGTGCTCTACCCGGCAGCCCGGGCCGCGTACAACGATCTGATTAACGAGATCCATTACGACGGCTATGAAGTGCATACCTACCAGTTGCCCCTGCTGGCCGATGATCGCCGCGCCGGGACAACACTGATCCAGCGGGCGCTCGATATTGTTGATCTGCCGGCTGATGTGGAAGTATTGATGTGCCCCAGCAGCCTGCCTGTCAAACTGTTGGGAAATGACCTGGGCGGCGCGCTCATCACCAGCTATGGTCCCGATGCGGACAGCATCGCCATTGGTAGCACCGGCAGTTGGACCGGCACGCCCTACAGCGCCGGCGCGGGATTACTGCCACTGCCATGGGAAGCACTGCATCGGGATATTCTGCTGGCTGCTCGCTACACAGATGTGATCTACATTTTCTCACTTGAAGGCTGTGTCGCGCAGAATCTGCTGCCGCGCCTCTCCGACCTGGACTGGAGCCACGATACGCAGTCACCACGGCATCGCCGTCTGCTGGTAGGACTGTTCCGTACCACCCTGCTGGTGCTGCTGCTCTTTACGCGGTTCAAACATGCACTGCTTGCCTGGCTGGGTTGGGGGCTGGCCGCACTGCTCTTTCTGCAACAAGTCCGCCGACGCCGGCGGGCACACTCCGGTCGAAAAGCAAACCATACCAGATCACAGCAGGAGGATCCATGAAACTCTCCCCGAAAAAGGTTGAACAACTGGCAGAACAACTGGTCGATGAACTGGCCGAGATTGATGGGATACTTTTCCAAAGCAATGATAGCCAGTTACGCCTGGCAATCCAGGAGATTATTATAGATGAGTTAATGGTCGAAGAGCGACTCGATGCTGAGGTACATCAGATGCTCAAAGCCTATAAATATGAAATCACGCAGGGCCGCATGAAATACGACGATCTGTTCAAAAAAACCCGGCAGCGCCTGATCAACGAGCGCAAAATCATCCTGTGAGGCAGGGAAGGTAGGCCACGATGTCATTGGAGTCTTTCATCTATGCTATGCCGAAGGTTGAGTTGCATGTGCATCTGGAGGGATCGATCCAGCCGGCAACGCTACTGACTCTGGCGCAACGCCATCAGGTAAACCTGCCGGCCGACAGCGTTGCCGGTCTGCGCGAGTGGTACAGATTCACGGATTTTGCGCACTTTGTGGAGATCTATCTGGCGGTATCGGACTGCATCCGTACCCCCGAGGATATCGAGTTGATTGCGCGTGAGTTTTTAGCCGGCCAGGCCGCCCAGCAGATACGCTACAGTGAAGTTACCTACACCGCGTTTACGCACTATCACAGCAGGGGGTTGTCCTTTCGCGACCAGTTGGATGCGCTCAACCGGGCGCGGGCCTGGGCGGAGGCGGAACTGGACGTGACGATGCGGTTGATCATTGACATTCCCCGGATGATTTCTCCTGAGGAGGGCGAACTGGTCGCCGAGTGGGCCATCAGTGGCATGTCCGACGGCGTGGTGGCATTGGGCCTGGGTGGGCCGGAAGAAGGTCATCCACCGGAGAAGTTTGTCGCTGCCTTTGAGCGCGCGCGCGCCGCCAGACTGCCCAGTGTACCGCATGCCGGGGAGACCGTCGGCCCGGAGAGTATTCGCGGGGCACTGCGGGCGCTGCATGCCATTCGCATCGGGCATGGTGTGCGCTGCCTGGAAGATACCAGCCTCGTGGCCGAGTTGCGCACCCGCCAGATCCCCCTCGAAGTCTGCCCGACCAGCAATGTCTGCCTGGGAGTGGCTCCCAGCCTGGAGCGACATCCGCTGCCGCGCCTGCTCAATGCCGGGTTGTATGTGACGATTAACTCGGATGATCCGCCCATGTTCAACACCACCCTCACCGATGAGTATCTGGCAATCGCGCGCACCTTTGAACTCACTGCTGCCAACCTGGAGCGCCTGGTGTTGAATGCAGTGCGGGCCTCGCTGCTACCTTCCACCGCGCGCACCGAGATGGAGGCGCAGTTTACCACCGAGTTTGCCCACCTGCGTGGCATGCATTTGAATTGAAGTAGGGGCGCAGTATGAGCTTCACCCAACCAGAATGCATGGCGGCGTGAGTGGTTCCCTGGATGGCGTAAAGGATTACCGGAGCTAATGCTGCACACCTACGTATCCCGACCGATACCCCCCTGTCCGCCTGACCAGGATCAGATCTGAACCATCGTCCGCCGCATATTCCACCTCTGGCTGCTCCTCAGATGCAGCGATACCGGGTATGCTGGAACTATGATGTTTATCACCACTACCCTGCGACACACTGTCTAAACAAGTTTAAATGTTTAATCTGAACATCCCGGACATCACCGCGTGGGAGTCCCGGTTCGTGCCGGTGTTCCCCGGCTGCGGCAAGCACCCGGCGGGAGCCATACTTCCGCCCTGCATCCGGATGCCGTGAAACTGAGAGGAGCAGAATAGCCATGAAGGAGATACGATGGATGACACCGTGGCTCGTCGCGCTGCTGCTGGTCGCGCTACTGCTGCCGGCGACGACGACCCACGCAACCCCCAGCGTAAACGAGCGGTTCCAGGAGTACTATACCCAACACCAGGGTATGCGCATTCTGGGCTACCCCCTGACCGACCTGACTTATGCCGATGGGCACCCGGCCCAGTATTTCGAGAAGGGCCGCCTCGAAGACCATCGCGGCGCGGTCGTCGATCCGACCTGGGCCTTTATGTATGGACGGCTCACGGTTGAACTGATGGAGCGCGACCCGGACGGCCCCGTCAATGCGATGGGCATCACCTACGCGGCCCTGGCGCATGCGGCCCAACCACGCTGGCAGCAAGCGCCCCCCGCCGGCTTCACTGGCGGCACCATGCCGATCAGCACAGGGATGTTTGTGCCCTACGATGCCCAACTACAACCCGCGCCCGGCCATGTTGTGCCGATGCGCTTCTGGAACTATATCAACCGCGCGGACCTCTTCCCCGGCGGCTGGCTACACGACATCGGGCTGCCACTGACTGCCGCAACAACGGTAGAGACCTACAAAAACGGCGAACTGCGCGAGATTACCTACCAGGCGTTTGAGCGCACCGTGCTGACCTACGATCCGCAGAACCCCACCGGGTGGCAGGTTGAGCGTGGCAACCTCGGGCGGGATGCCCTGCGCACCTGGTCGCCTCCGGCCGTCTCGGCCGCAATCGAACTGCCGCAGCCCGATGCCCCGGTGACACTGCCGCTGCACCTCCAGGCCACGATCTGGGGCGGACAGCCGGGTGAGCAGGTCACCGCTACCCTGCGCTGGCAGGACGGCACCCACTTCAGCCAGTCGTTTACGCTGCTGCGGGGAAAACTCGGTGGCGGCCTGGCAATCGGCAACCTGAGCTGGCTGAGTCCCGGCGATCCGCCGCCCACCCAACCCGCAACGCTGGAATTGCGCAGTGCGGGTGGGAACATCCTGGCGCGGCAGCCGGTGCGCGTCCTCGGCCCAGATGACCCGAACACAGCAGAGGTGACCATTTACTGGTTGCATCCCAGTAACGAGGAAGTAGTTCCCCACACCCAGCGCGTGGTCAAGACCCCGGCGATTGGCACCGCAGCGCTGAATGAACTGCTCTGGGGACCGCCCCGCACGCAGATCGGCTTCCGCACAGCGCTACCGACGCCGGAGGAGGTGCTCAACTACCCCGGCAACCGGCCGGACTGGGGACCGCGCGTCACCCTACGCAGCCTGACGATTGAAGATGGCGTGGCGACGGCAGACTTCTCGCAAGAAATGCGCGCATATGGCGGCGGCTCGCTACGCGTGCGCATGATCCGTCAGCAGATTACGCAGACGCTGCTACAATTCCCGACCGTGGATACAGTCATCATCGCCGTCGAGGGCGAAACAGAAGGAGTGCTCCAGCCGTAGATGCTGAAATGTACAGAATGACTCCACCAAAGTTTGGTTAAAGTGAGTGTTGCACCGGGGAAAAGCTGCCTGCTACACTGCGCTTACACGCAATTTCGTTTCCCAGGTTGAAAGGAGCAAGACATGCCCAAGATTGGCCTGTTTTATGGCAGCAAGCGCGGTGATACAGCCGATGCAGCCGAGAAGATCAAGAAGTCCTTCGATAGCATTGAGAAAGATCTGGTCACGGTCTTCAACATCAAAAAGGTTGAAGTGACCAAACTGGAGGAGTACGACAAACTGATCCTGGGTTCCTCAACCTGGGAGGAGGGCGACCTGCAACTACACTGGAAGCGCGCTTTCCCACAGATGGATTCCCTTGACCTGAACGGCAAGCAGGTGGCCGTCTTTGGCCTGGGTAACCAGTCCGAGTTTTCGACAACCTTCCAGACCGCGATAGGCACGCTGGCGCGCAAAGCCCGCGAGCGTGGGGCCGCACTGGTGGGGCTCTGGCCTGCCGAGGATTATGATTTTCTGGAGTCGCCCGCCGTCGAAGGCGATCACTTCCTGGGGCTGGCCCTGGACAACACCAACCAGTACGAACTGACGGAAGACCGGATCGACATCTGGGTACAGCAGATTGCCCGCGAGTTCGGCATCATCGAGGAGGTTGAAGCCGCCGCTTCCTGACAGGCTGTATCACCATAACAGGTGCGCAGGTGTGGCTTGTAGCCGCACACATACAGTGCAAGTGCGGCTATAAGCCGTGCTACAAGGGCGAGCGGGGTTCCGCTCGCCCTTGTCTGGTATTACCCCACTTACGCAGTTTGTTAAACCCTATAGCCGGAACAGACAAACAAAGGCCAGAGGACAACGAGAAATTATCCGATAGCGTTGCACCCGGCATATTTTGTTCTGTGTTCCTTTGCGCTCTGTTCGCTATATATCATCCGGATCGTTAACCAGACAATGCGATGACGGCGGCACTCACCCGATAAACCGACATTTCGTCTATGCCGATTTCCGCAGCGTTATCGCCCAGACACAACCCATTGACTTTATCGGTACCAATCCACCATACTGCAGTCACCACATTAACCAGAGAAAGAACAGACAGACAAGGGACAACCAGTTGTTCGATAGATATGCGCCTGGCGCACATTGTTCTGTGTTCCTTTGTGCTCTGTTCGCTATACATGCCTGGTCCGCAACAGATGAGCAAGGACTCTACAATTTATTACCTTTAACTCGACCAGATAGATGTTCTCGACATGGCACAGCAACCGTCACCGCGAGAACCTGGCACTATAGAAGTGTCCGGCACTGTTTGCCGTTTTCACGCGCAAGCATTGCTACCACATCAGGGCACACACCGCGAATCATAATGCCATGATCGCAGCAATTGCCCGCAATGACACCTTAAAATGCATAAGATCAGACAATACCTCACCCGTTTTATCGGAATTCGCTTGATTCCGGCAAGAAAACCGGGCATTTTCTAAAAAAAGCGTTCCTGTTTTGATAATACCCACAATGGTTGCGACATGACAACCAACAGTTAATAGCCCTGCACACGCATGCAGTCGGGTGGCAGCGAGTCGAAGCAGCATAAATCGTGAAGAAAGCAACAATGTAAGCCCCGCAAACCGGCGGCGGGTACAGCAGTTGCGTGCCAGGCCGCAAAACATACCGTAATTCGGAGATATAGATATCATTGTCAGAATAGTATAAACGGATAGAGCGCATTCCAATGGGCAAGAAAAAAGGCGCGCGCACAACATTTGCACAGTCAACTTATGCATTTTTACGTAGTACGTTGGTCATACTATACAACTATGACAGAGTCTATTTTGATCATCTGCCTATAGACACACGCAGTCAGTTTTGATAAGGTTAATACAACCAGAAAACAAACAACTACGTAACACACACGCAACGCACGCACGTTTATCTGGTGACACAACCAGTAAGGCAGTCAATGTTGCCTTTCCCCTCTGCACAGATGCAGTCGCGCAGTGCTCTGCAATTGACCCATTGAAGCATGACCGACGGCTCCTTTACCCGTTTCCGACACACGTAGTTTCTTTCATGATCCGGTTCATGATTGGGCCGATCCATCCGGTGGCTATACATACATCGGGCGGGGACTGGTAGAGTATGCAGCAGGAGGATGGCCCCCGCACCGCTGGCACCGGGCGGGGACCGTAGGCACCGACGGTGTGAGCGCCGATGCAATGACATGGTACCACAATTCCATGGCAAGCATGGCTCACTCGGTTGAAGACTGTCACCCCTGTCCCGCTGGCACCGGGTAGGGCGTAAGAACGAACGGCTGAACGGAAGATTTTCTGGCCCCCGCACCGCCGGCACCGGGCGGGGACCGTAGGCACCGGCGGTGTGAGCGCCGATGCAGCGACATGGTACCATAATTCCATGTCCGCATCCTCTCACCCGCCCTCGTGTACCAGGAGGGCAGCAGGGAATTTCCTCATCACCAGTAACATAGCGTGACTTCATCAGAACTCAGGCGTCTTTGATCGTGTTTGATTGCGCGACCACCTGACCTGTTCACTCGCTGCGTATCCGGCGATTGACCAGTTGCCAGTGAATGATCGGAACTGCATTCAGTGCCGTCCGGCTTATTGCAGGAAGCCTGTTTGTAGTCATTGACGAGTTTCGGTGAAGCGTCGAGAAGCTCACGAATGAGCCATTCTCAACGCATTCCTTTACCCCGTTGTTAAGGAGGTTCTAGACATGAGACAGGTCGCATTCTACGGAAAAGGTGGCATCGGAAAGTCCACAACCCAGCAAAACACCGCCGCGGCACTGGCAGCGCAGGGAAACGATATTATGGTGGTGGGATGTGATCCCAAGGCAGACTGCACGCGGCTGTTGCTGCGGGGCTATCGCCAGACTTCCGTGCTTGATACGATCCGCGAGCTCGGTGATGCATCGAATGTCACGCTGGACCGGGTGATCACCAAAGGCTATGGTGATGTGAAGTGTGTCGAGTCGGGTGGCCCGGAGCCGGGCGTCGGTTGTGGCGGTCGTGGCGTCATTACGGCCATCCAGACGCTGGAGAAACTGGGCGCGTACGAGGAAGATCTGGACTATGTCTTCTACGACGTGCTGGGTGACGTGGTGTGTGGTGGCTTTGCGATGCCCATCCGTGAGGGCTACGCTGAGGAAATCTACATTGTCTGTTCCGGCGAGTATATGGCCCTCTTCGCGGCCAACAACATCTCCAAGGGTATCCGCAAGTTTGCGCAGCGCGGCTACGCCCGGCTGGGTGGCCTGGTCTGTAACTCGCGTATGGTTGAGAATGAGATCGAACTGGTACAGGCCTTTGCCGAGAAGCTCGGTACCCATTTGATCCACTTTGTGCCCCGGAGCAAGGATGTTCAGCGGGCTGAGATCAACAAGAAGACGGTGCTGGACTACGACGAGAATTTACCCCAGGCCAGCGAATATCTGTCACTGGCCAAGAAGATTAACGAGAACGAGCGGTTCGACATCCCCACGCCAATGACGCAGGACGAATTGGAAGACCTGATGCGCGCTTTTGGCATCGTTGACTAACAGGCCTGGTACTCTGACAGACCGGGAGAACGGGGGTTGCCGTGCAACAATGACCGCGCAACCCCCGGAGTGCAACCAGCAACGGCGGAATGTGATGGCACTTTGAAGGAGGAATTGGTTATGTTTACCCAGGAAGTCCAGGAAGCACTCAATCATCAGATACGGCATGAACTCTATTCCGCCTATGCGTATCTCTCGATGTCAGCCTACTGTGAGACGATTAACCTTTCCGGCATTGCCCGCTGGATGCGCATGCAGGGTCAGGAGGAAATGAACCACGCGATGAAGTTTTTTGACTTCATCAACGACCGGGGTGGTCGGGTTGTGCTTGAAGCGATCGATCAACCACCCGCAGAATTTCAATCGCCGCTCGATGTGTTTGAGCGCGCGCTGGCCCACGAGCGTGCCGTAACCGCGTCGATCAATGAAATCTACCGGCTTGCCACTGTCGCCAACGACTATCCTACTCAGGTGATGCTCCACTGGTTTATTGAGGAGCAGGTTGAGGAGGAGAAGAGCGCCGGCGAAATCGTGGAACTCTTAAAGTTGAGTGGTGGCGAGGGACCAGCCCTCCTGATGCTGGATCGACAACTGGGCGCACGGAAGCATAGTGATCACTAGCGCAGTAGGCCAGGCGGTTTCCGTTTACTGACGGACAGGCCGTCTCTGCAGCGCATCACTTTATTGAAGGGAATAACGTGATGGAATATCCAAAAGCAGTTGAATGTAAGGGGAGTTGCATCCCCCAGACGGAAGATATGGCCGCCAAAGTGACCGAGCATCCCTGCTACAGCAAAGATGCCCACTTCAAGTTTGGCCGCATCCACGTCCCGGTTGCACCTCGCTGTAACATTCAGTGCAACTACTGTACGCGCAAGTTCGCCTGTCCGAATGAAAATCGTCCGGGTGTTACAACCAAGGTTATCTCGCCGGATCAGGCCGTCACCACGATCCGGGAGGCTATCGAGAAGGAGCCCCGGCTCAAGATCCTGGGTGTTGCCGGGCCAGGGGATGCCCTGGACAATCCCGCAACACTGGAAACCTTTGCGAAGGCCGGCGAGGCATTTCCATTCCTGACACGCTGTCTGTCCACCAACGGGTTACTGTTACCCGATATGATTGAGGATATTGATCGCGTGGGCATTACGACCCTGACGATTACGATCAACGCGGTGGACCCGGACGTTGGCGAGAAGATCTACTCGCATGTGCGCTACCGGGGCAAGACCTACAGAGGGCGCGAAGCCTTTGAGATCCTGAATCGCAACCAGCTTGAAGGACTGCGGCAGGCCGCGATGCGCGGTATGGTCGTCAAGGTCAACTCGGTGCTCATTCCGGGCATCAATGATCATCATCTGGTTGAGGTTGCGCGGGTCGTCAAGGCATTGGGAGCCTACATTCTAAATGTCATCCCAATGATCCCACTGGCGAAGTTTGAGCATATCACACCGCCTTCCGATGACGAAGTCAACCGCATCCGCGATGAGTGTGCCGCGGTGATCCAGCAGTTCCGCAACTGTATGCGCTGTCGCGCCGACGCAATTGGCATACCAGGCGAAGAAGGCTGTGGCGGTGAGGCGGAGAGTTCGGACAAGGTTTGCACACCGAAGTTTTTGCAGGAGAAGCCGATTGCCCGCCTTCAGGCGAAGGGCGAAACGGTGTAAGGTACAGGGTTGGTTTAGCGCACGACAGTAATACGGTTCGCAATTTTGCGACTAATGCGCACGTCAGCGGCCCGGCAGAAATGAGCAGGTTTATCTGTGCTACCACCTGTGGGCCCCTGACCCAAGGAGGTCAACGATGAGTAACGACAAATTCGAGTTCGATTGTAATAAAACGCTGCCTGATCGCGCGATCCATATCGCTGTTAAAGGCAAGGACGGATGTCAACGTAGCGACGGTTCGGACTGCTTTATCGCCAGCAATGTTGCTACCAGTCCGGGTGACATGACTGAGCGTGGTTGTACCTACGCCGGTTGCCGCGGTGTGGTCGGTGGCCCGGTGAAGGACGTTATTCAACTGACGCACGGACCGATCGGTTGTGCCTTCTTCTCCTGGGGGTATCGCCCGCATCTGGCCGACAGTGACTTCCACATGAAATACACCTTCGTCAGCGATATGGATGAGACGAACATCGTCTTCGGGGGTGAGAAGAAGCTGCTCCAGTCCATCGTCGAGGCGGCGCAGGAGTTCCCGGATGCAAAGGGCGTGTTTGTCTACAACACCTGCTCAACGGCGCTGATTGGTGACGACGGGAAGGATGTCGCCAAGGAAGCCTCGGAGTTGATTGGTAAGCCGGTGGTCTTCTTCGACTGCGAAGGTTTCCGCGGTGTTAGCCAGTCACAGGGGCACCACGTCGGTAACGAGACGATCTTTAAGGAACTGGTCGGCTCGGTGGAGCCGGAGGGCGACTTCTCCAAGTCAATCAATATTATCGGTGACTATAACATCAAGAATGATATGCGCACCTTCGAGCCGCTGTTCGAGGCACTGGGGGTCAAGATCCTGACCCGCTTCACCGGCAATGTCTCGGTGGATGAACTTCGGATTATGCATAAAGCGGAGTTGAATGTCATCCACTGTGCCCGGTCAGCGACCTATGTCGCCGATATGATGAAGGCCAAGTATGGCACACCCTCGATCAATGTGACGCTCTTCGGCCTCGCGGCAATGTCCAAGGCATTGCGCGATACCGCTGCATTCTTCGGCCTGGAGGAGCGCGCCGAGGAAGTGATCGAGCAAGAGTTGGCGAAGATTATGCCCAAGATCGAGTACTACCGCGAGCGGCTCCAGGGCAAGCGCATCTTCATCTACCAGGGTGCGCCGCGCACCTGGCACTGGATTGAGATGTTCCGCGAACTGGGGATGGAAACTATCGCCGCCGCGACAACCTTCGGGCATCAGGATGACTACGAGAAGATCTTTTCGCGCATCCAGGAAGGCGCGGTGGTGGTGGATAACCCCAACGTTCCGGAAATCGAGGAGATCCTGCGGGTCCACAAGCCTGACCTGTTTGTCTCCGGTAACAAGGAGAAGTACCTGGCATACAAGATCGGCGTGCCGTTCGTCAATGGGCACACCTATGATACCGGGCCATACGCCGGCTTCTCCGGTATGATGAGCTTTGCCCGTGACATTGACAAGGCGCTCAACTCGCCGGTCTGGAACCTGCTGCGCACCCAGGCCCGCCCGGTGCCCGGGGTCCAGGTGCCCGCTGCTTCCCAGGAAGCTGTCGCCGCAGATTAAGATTAAGCCGGCTGACGGTGCCGGTCGCCGGTACAATCTGGTGATCGGCACCCATTCCAGGCGGACACATACAACCGGATGACTCTGAATTGTATCTGGATGTGCGCGGTTGCATGGATAAACCGGTTCACGCCAGTCCAACCGCGCAGATTATCTATATCAGGAGGGCGGCTCGATGAGTACAGTGATGAAGCAGGAACGAGCGGTTGCGATTAACCCGACACGCTCGTGTGCGCCGATTGGCGCGATGTTAAGCGCCTTTGGCGTCCACGGCGCACTTACGATCAACCATGGGTCGCAGGGGTGCGCAAGCTATCCCCGCCACCAGATGGCCCGCCACTTCCGTGAGCCGATTGAAGTGGCGACCACCTCGCTGACGGAGAAGACCACAGTGTATGGTGGGAAAGAGAACCTGATCGCGGCGCTGAGGAATGTCTGGGATCGGTTCCACCCGACGATGATTACCGTCTGCTCAACCTGTCTCTCCGAGACGATTGGCGATGATATCCCCGCCATTATCGAGGAGTTTCAGGATAATAACCCGGAAGTTGAGATACCGATTATCTCGGTGAAAACACCGTCGTATATTGGGACGCATATCACGGGGTTTGACCTCTTCCTCAAGGAAGTTGCTATGCGCCTGCCGGTCAAGAGCCGCAAGGGCGATACGAATGGCAAGGTCAATATCATTCCGGGATGGGTGAACCCGGGCGACATTCGTGAGTTGAAGCATCTGCTGCGTGAGATGGATGTACAGCCGCTGTTCCTGACCGACTATGCCGATACGCTGGACGGTGGCTACTACAACCCGCGCCCGCACTTCCCGCAGGGCGGCACGACGGTCGAGGAATTGCAGGACTCCTCACGGTCAGTAGCGAGCATCGCGCTGCAGAAGCATATCGGTGGTGAGGCGGCCAAGGTCTATAAGAAGCGGCACAATGTCCCGGCGCACATCCTGCCGATGCCGATTGGCCTGGCGAACACCGATACATTCCTGGCAACCCTGACCGAGATTACCGGCAAGGAAGTTCCGCTCGAACTGCAGCGGGAGCGGGCACGCCTGCTTGACGCGATTGTCGATACGCACATGTTCAACACCGGGCTGAAGGTAGCTATCTTTGGCGATCCGGACCTGGTGCATGGTCTGGCACGTTTCGTCACCGAGATGGGCATGATCCCGCGCTTTGTGCTGACTGCTGCGGACTCCAAAGCCTGGGGCGACGATATGCTGGCGCTGTCCGAGGAACTGGGCGTGGAGATGGACATTATGTACAAGACCGACCTGCATGAGCTGCACAAGCGCATGAAGGCCGAGCCGGTCAGTGTGGTCATTGGTCACTCCAAAGGTAAATTCCTGACAGATGACGAGAAGGTGCCGCTCATTCGGGTGGGCTTCCCCATCGAGGATCGCTTTGGCTACCATCGCCGGGCGGTGGTTGGCTACCGGGGCGGCATGTACCTGGTTGATGAGATCACCAACACTATCCTGACCCAGCGCGGTAATATCGTAAGTAACACGCTGATGGAGCTTGAGGACGCGGACACTCCGGTGATGAACGGCGGCTGTGGTTCAAACGGCGGTGGCTGTGGCGGCTAATCGCTTTGCGTAACGGATGGCGGGTAAGCGTACCGACTGGTGCCTCCCCCGGCGATCCTACACCAGGGCTGCATGGCGAGGATGTGGAGAGAACGACTGCGAGTCTCTTCACATCCTCAACGGCGTTGCAACCAGTTGACCCGAAAAGGACAGAGTTTATGGTAGCAACAGCGACACTCCCGATATTCGACATTCTGGCGCTGCGGTGCGAATTTCCGATCTTGCAGCAAGAAAGCAACGGGAAGCCGCTGGCCTTTCTTGATAGCGCTGCCTCATCCCAGAAGCCGCGCCGCGTGCTGGAAGGGCTGGAGGACTACTACCGGCGTTACAATGCGAATGTTCACCGGGGAATTTACAAACTCAGCGAGGAAGCAACCTTTGCCTACGAGCGGGCGCGGGGCAAGGTTGCGATGCTGCTTGGCGCTACCAGTATGCGCGAGGTTATCTTTACGCGCAACGCGACCGAGGCGATCAACCTGGTAGCCCACGCCTGGGGCAGCGCCAATGTCCGCGAAGGTGACCGCATCCTGCTGACGATGATGGAACACCACTCAAACATTGTGCCCTGGCAAATGCTGGCCCAACGCGTTGGCGCGCACCTGGATTATCTGCCGATTGATGGAGAGGGCCGGCTGGTGCTGGATGATCTGGATCAGTTGCTCACCGAACGCACGCGTATGGTTGCGCTGACGCACCAGTCCAATGTGCTGGGCACGATCAACCCGGTGCGGGCGATTGCCGACCGGGCGCATGCGGTTGGCGCGCGGGTGCTGGTTGACGGTTCGCAGAGCGTGCCGCATATGCCGGTCAATGTGCTGGAACTGGGTGCGGATTTCCTGGCATTTAGCGGGCACAAGATGTGTGGACCCACCGGCATCGGTGGGCTGTGGGGCCGGTATGAATTGCTGGAAGCGATGCCGCCCTTCCTGGGTGGCGGCTCCATGATCAAGCGGGTTGACCTGGATCAGAGCAGTTATGCCGATGTTCCGGCGCGCTTCGAGGCGGGTACACCCGCGATTGGCGAGGCGATTGCGCTGGGGATTGCGATTGATTTTCTGAACAGTGTCGGCATGGCGGCCATTCACGATCACGAGATCGAGTTGCTGCGTTATGCGCTTGATCGCCTGGGGCAGGTCGAGGGATTAACAATTTATGGACCGCCAACTACTCACGAGCGGGGCGCGGTTGTATCGTTCACGCTTGCCGGGGTGCATCCCCACGATGTCGCGGCGATTCTCGACGGCGAGGGAATCGCGGTGCGCGCGGGCCATCACTGTGCCCAGCCACTACATCGCTTCTTCGATGTCCCGGCCACAGCCCGCGCCAGTTTCTATCTCTACAATATTGCGGAAGAAGTCGATCGGCTGGCAACAGGTTTAGAGAAAGCCTGGAAGTTGTTCAACTAGTTGCACAACCAGAGGAGGAGCAACATGGGATACGACGAATGTACTGATCCAACCGAAGGTAAACAGGTGCTGGCAAACGGTGATTACCTCTGTGTGAAGTACTGGGAACATCCGGTGCATGTGTATAAGCGGGTTCAGTCGGGGCAGCAGTTACATCCCTTCACGGATCGCATGGAACACAACGGCCAGCTCTATGGATTGGCATGGATCGAGGACGACAAGGTATAACGACGGGCACAGATAGTAGACGCGCTAGAATGCATAGCAAGGAGGAGATCATGAGCGAGGCAAATCAGGACCATACGGCATTTTGCTCCTGCAGTCAGGGTACCGAGACGGCACTTCCGGAGAAAGGGCAACGCGTGCGGGTTATTCTGCTCAAGGATGTCGATAGCTGGGAAGGCAAGACACGCACCGTTACGCCTGCCGGTACGGTCTACGAGGGCCTGGTGGCGGGGATTGATGCGGACGGGTTCTTCGATATTGTCACCGATGCGGGTCAGGAGAAGGGGTTCTACGCGAAAGACGCAACCCTCTTTATCGATATTCTTGTCGCGGAGCGGGCCGTCGTCTAGCAAAGCACGGCGGACGGCTTCATTCAAGTGAACGGTCAAGGATGACCGTTAATGGCGACCCCGGCGGGACGTAGTACCTGCCGGGGCCACCAATCGCTACCCTCTTCCTGCCCTCGATCCTGTTCACCTTTTCGGTAATTTGACATGCATTATGCGGTGGACGATCAAACTGAGCGTTTCACCCGATGAAACACAGACCGCCCGCGGCAGCCTGGGTACGTTTCTTCTTCTTTTTCCAAAAAAATATGCTCTGTGAGCACCTAAAGGATTATCTATTTCGCTCTGCCGGAGGCACAAAGCACTCACTCACGGCAGACCGAATAACGCAGGCCATTTGACAACTATTTATTTACGTGGGATAATCATAACTACTCAAAAAATGAGTAGTCTGAAAATAATTAGTTTCAAAGAAACGCACACGCGTATGCCGAAAACCAGCCAGCCATTCACAATTGAACATGCCCTGCTGGGCCTGGTTCGCAGGCATCCGCTGCATGGCTACGAGATCTACCAGCGCCTGAAGACGCATCCCACATTGAACATGATCTGGAACCCCAAGCAGAGTCAGGTCTATGCCATACTCAAAAAACTGGAGCAGGCCGGGTTTCTTGCCGCCACGGTTGAGACGCAGGAAGCGTATCCGCCGCGCCGCGTTTTGCGCCTGACCGACGAGGGTGCAACTGCGCTGGCACACTGGTTCAGCCGGCCGGTGCAGCGCTGGGAGGACGTCCAGCGCGAGTTTCCCGCCCGGCTCTTCTTTGCGCAGAATAGTATCGATGATACTGCCCGCAACCTGGTTGAGCAGCAGCGCAGCATCAGCCGTACCTGGCTCACCGATCTGCAACAGCGCATGCGCTCCCTGACCGCCTGCCAGTCATCGGAGTGGCTGCTGATCCAGTTGCGGATGCATCAGGTACAGGGGTTTCTCAACTGGCTGGATCACTGCCTGGTCTACTTTAGCGAGCCGGTCTTTGTGGTGCATACCATCGCCGCCCTGCAGGACAGCCCGCAGCCAGCACTGGCGCAGCGGTTTGTTGGCTATGTCTGCTCGGCGGTGGGGCAGGCGCTCCTGGAGCAGTATGGCTTTCTGCCCGCCTGTGAGTCGGCAGAGACCCAACCTGCACCGCACGCGCCGGATGAGCTGACAATCGGACATGCTACAGCGGAGGTGTCGTTAACGGTGTTTGCGGCAGCCACGCTAAAAGATGCATTTCAGGCGCTGGCATACGCTTTCAGCACAGCGCATGGTGGCTGCACAATCAACCTGACCTGCGCCGGGTCGCACTATCTCGCCGATGAGATTGCGCAGGGCGCGCCGGTTGATGTGTTTGCCTCGGCCAATCGCAAGCTGATGGCTCCGGTGATCCAGGCCGGGCGGATGGCAAGCGGCAGCGAACGCATTTTTGCACGCAACCGGCTGCTGGTCGTGACCGGGAAGCATAGCCCGGTGCAACTCTCCACGCTGCATGATCTGGCGCAGCCCGGTCTCAAGATTGCGCTGGGCTCGCGCTCAACCGCGATTGGGCACTACGCGCTGGATATGTTGGCGAAGGCCGAGCAACATGGTAGCCTGGCCCCCAACGAACGGGAGGCGGTGCTGCACAATGTTGCCTTTTATGAACAGGATGTGCGCGCGGTGCTGGCCCGGGTCGTCGGGGGCGAGGCCGATGTAGCGATTGTCTACACATCCGACTATCATGATCCGATGGGCGAAACCACCGCATCACTGGTCTACCCACTGGAGGAACTCTGGTTAGGGATAGGTTAGAACGTCAGAACGTTTCAGCGTTTCAACGTTTGTTGGCCAACGACAGGCCCTCGCAGTGCTATGCTGTAGGGTACTGTCGTTTCTTTTATTTGATTGAGGGGAAAGGATAACCTGATGCGGTGCATTATCGTTGGACTGATTATGCTCGTGTTGGGAGCCTGCGGGCAACCGGCCGCTGCGCCGCCGGACGCATCAGCCGACACCGCTGCGTCGGTAGCGGACGCCGCCCTGTCCGGTGAGTTAACCGTCTTTGCGGCCGCCTCGCTCACTGAGGCGTTTACTGCGCTGGGACAGCAGTTTGAAGCCGATCATCCCGACACAACCATAGTCTTTAACTTCGCCGGCTCCCAGCAACTGGCCCAGCAACTGGCTCAGGGCGCACCCGTCGATGTCTTCGCCTCGGCCAACCCGCGCCAGATGGAGGTTGCAATTGAAGCGGGACGCATCGTCAGCGGAACGCAGCAGGTTTTCGTGCGCAATCGCCTGGTTGCGATTACCCCCGCCGATAATCCCGGCGCGGTCAACACCCTGCAAGACCTGACGAACCCCGACCTGAAGGTTATACTGGCAGCGGAGGATGTGCCGGTCGGCGGCTACTCCCGCGATTATCTGGATAAGGCGACCGTAGATCCGGATTTTGGGAGCGAATACAAAGACGCAGTGCTGGCGAATGTAGTCTCGTACGAAGAATCAGTCAAAGTGGTGTTGACCAAAGTAGCGCTGGGTGAGGCCGACGCCGGGATTGTCTACTCGTCGGATGTTACGCCCGACCAGGCCGACCAGGTAGCGCGGATCGATATTCCCGATGAATTTAACACCATTGCCACCTATCCTATCGCCGTCGTGGAAGATACTGCACAGCTGGAGCCGGCACAGGCATTTATTGACTATGTGCTCTCGGCGGATGGGCAGGCGGTCCTGGGGGCGTATGGGTTCATCCCGGTTGAGTAGTTTGTTTCTCTGCCACTTTCTGCCACAGAGGACACAGAGAACACTGAGGGATGGGGGTGAAGCGGTTGTGTCGGCACAACCCCGCCTGATGAAGTTTGAAAAGATAATCCGGACATCGCTATGAGCATTACCGATTTTCATTACAGGACTGACGCGGTGTATGTTCAAACCGGACGTTTCGCCCGATGAAAACCCGATTCGCCTGCAGCAGCATGGTACTTCTTTTTTCTTTTTCACAAACATGTTGCACAAGGTGCAACATGTTTGTGAAAAGTATGGGATCTTCCGCCCTGCCGGAGGCAAAATACGCTTTCGGGTCAGTGACCGCGTAACTCCTGTTCATTAGCAAACGTTGTAAGGAACTCAGCTATGGCAGTACAGCCGGCCCAACGGACATTTCCTCGACTGATGATCCGACGGCGACATGCGAATATCATCATGCTGGTTATCCTGGCGCTCCCGCTGCTGCTCTTCGTGGGGCTGCCGCTGCTGGCACTGCTGCTGCGTGCCGGGCTGGGTGTGCTGCTCCAGAATCTGGCGAATACACAGGTGATGCAGGCGGTTGGTCTATCGCTGATGACCACGACGCTGACAACGCTGCTGGCGGTCCTGATGGGAACACCGCTGGCTTACCTGCTGGCTCGATACGAATTTCGGGGGCGCAATATTGTCGAGACCATGATCGAACTGCCGATGGTGTTGCCGCCAGCCGTCGCGGGAGTAGCACTGCTGATGGCCTTCGGGCGGCGCGGCGTGCTTGGCAGTTACCTGAGCGATGCCGGGCTGGAACTGGCCTTTACCCAGACAGCGGTCGTGCTGGCCCAACTCTTTGTCGCCGGTCCATTTTATGTCAAGGCAGCCATTGCCGGGTTTGCCAGGGTTGAGAAAGATATTGAGGAGGCAGCCGCCATCGACGGCGCCGGCCCACTGGCGACATTTCGGCAGATTACCGTGCCACTCACCTGGCCGGCGCTGTCGGGTGGACTGGTGATGACCTGGGCACGGGCCCTGGGTGAGTTTGGCGCAACGATTATCTTTGCCGGCAATTTCCCCGGGCGCACGCAGACCATGCCCCTGGCAATCTATATCGGGTTCGAGTTGGATTTGAGTGTAGCATTGACGCTCTCAATTATGCTGCTGGTTATCTCATTTGGGGTGCTGCTGGTGGTTAAGGGACTGCTACGGCAGCGCATCGGTTCAATATGATGATCGTGGTTCACCCGTTCAGCTTTTTAGCTGAACGTGCTCATTTACTGGTGTCGGATTTGAATATTCTGTCGTAAGGAGGCTCACGTATTATGGAAGTAAGCGCACGCAATCAGATCAAGGGAACAGTGAAGGAACTCAACGCCGATCAGGTGATGGCCGAAGTCGTTGTCACCCTGCCCGGCGGCGCGGAGCTGGTTTCGGTCATTACGGCGGCCTCGGCCAAACGGCTTAACCTCGCCGTCGGCAAGGAAATCACCATCATTATCAAGTCCACTGATGTGATGCTGGCGAGCGAGTAGGATTATCAGCACGTAGGGTAATGAACGTTCCAACCCGGCCCCGGCGGTGGAGGTGAACGGCCGCAGACCGGCTAAGGCCGGGACTCCGGGCGTGATGCCCGGATTATTTTCTCAAACTTCATAACCCTACGTGCGGAGATAACGATCCGCTATTGGAGTACGGCAGCCATCCTGCCGGACAAGCGGGAGCATGGCTCCCGCACACCAGATTGCCGGGGAGCAAATCAGATGCATCTTTTCCTCGCCGATGCCGAACTCGATCAGTTGATCCGCGAAGATGTGCCCTACTTTGATCTGACCACGTTTGCGTTGGGGCTTGGCGATCAACCGGGCCGCATCAGCTTTAGCACGCGCCATCCCACGGTGATCTGTGGAACGGAAGAGGTTGGCCGGATGCTGGAGTTGTGCGGCGCAACGGTGAGAACCAAGATCGGTAGCGGCAAACTACTTGCGCCGGGAACGGTCTTGCTGGAGGCAGAAGGCCCGGCCCAGGCATTGCACCGGGCATGGAAGGTTGGCGTCAACCTGCTTGAGTACCTGTCGGGCATCGCTACCCGCACCCACGCGCTGGTTACGGCGGCGCGGCAGGTCAACCCGGCAGTGGCGGTTGTCACCACGCGCAAGCTCTTTCCCGGCACCAAACCACTGACGATCAAGGCAGTCCTGGTCGGGGGAGCCACACCGCACCGCCTGGGACTCTCCGAAACCGTGCTGGTTTTCCCGCAACATCTGGCGTTTCTCGACGGGCTGGCGGGGCTGATCGACCGGCTCGACGCGGTGAAGCGTACCTGCCCGGAGAAGAAGATCTGCGTTGAGGTGGAGCACCTGGAGGATGCCGTCAGGGTGGCGCGCGCCGGAGCCGATATTATTCAGACCGATAAAATGTCGCCGGAACTGCTCGCCGAGACGGTGCAGGCCGTACGCGCCGTCCAAACCGGCATCCAGATCGCCGCCGCAGGTGGAGTCAACCAGGACAATATCCTGGCGTATGCCGCAACCGGCATCGATATTGTTGTGACAACGGCGGCCTATTTCGGCAAACCGGCGGATATCGGCGCGCAGATGGTACGAATTGAGAAGCGTAATCTGTAAGCCGTAGTCTGTCGTCAGTGCCATATGACATACGACCGCTTCGGTGTTGGTACGAACCTTGCAATACTGCCTTCCAGGAACCAGTAGCTACCTTCACCGGAAAGGCAACCAGGATGAGTACGGCCACCAAAGCGCTGCATAACCGGATTGCATTAGCATTCGATTTTGATGATACCCTCGCGCCGGACACTGTCAGCAGCCTGATTGAGAGTTGCGGCATGGATGCGGAGCACTTCTGGCAGGAGCGCGTCCAACCCAGAGTGCAGGATGGCTGGGACCCCATCCCGGCGGCGATGTACACCCTGATTGCCGAATCGCGGCAGCGTAGCGATCCGGCGGAGAAGATCACCCGCGAACGACTGGTCGATTTTGGGCGCAACCTCACGTTTTTCGATGGCGTCCCGGAGTTGTTTGCCCGCCTGCGCCGGCGCGCCCAGGAGACTCTCCCGGACATCGAAGTTGAGTTTTACCTGATTACGGCGGGAATTGTCGAGACTGCCCGGAGCTCGCCGATTGCGCAACACTTTCGGGCGATGTGGGGATGCGATTTTCACTACACTGAGAGCGGCGAAATTGACTTTTTGAAGCGAATTGTCACTCACACCGAGAAGACCCGTTATCTCTCGCAGATCTCGAAAGGGCTGGACAATCATAAGGAGGTGGGCCGGCCCTTCGATGTCAACCGCAGCATGGCCGCCGACGATCTGCATATTCCGCTCTCGCAGATCATCTATGTTGGCGATGGCATGACCGACGTGCCATGTTTCTCCATGTTGAATGAAGCGCAGGGGGTGGCAATCGGGGTCTTCAAAACCCGCACCGCGCAGAAATGGGGCGAGCAGAATAAGGTGAGCGCCGGCCAGCGCGTCGAGAACCTCGCGCCGGTTGACTACCGGGAGGGGTCCGAGTTACTGCACTCGCTGACGCTTGCCGTTGAGATGCTCTGCAAGCAGATTGCGCTGCGGCGGCAGAGCCAGGGGGAGTAGCGGCATCGTCGTTTACGCTCACAAAATCTGCGACAAAAACAGCTTGGTGCGGTCCTCGCGGGGGGCATCGAAAATCTGCTCCGGCGCTCCCTGCTCGATAATCTGCCCATAGTCGAAAAAGACCATCCGGTCGGCAACTTCGCGGGCAAAGCCCATCTCGTGCGTGACGACCAGCATGGTCATGCCACTCTCGGCCAGTTCGATCATGACATCAAGCACTTCCTTGATCATCTCCGGGTCAAGCGCCGAGGTTGGCTCGTCGAACAGCATAATCTTGGGCTGCATCGCCAGCGCCCGCGCAATCGCCACCCGCTGCTGCTGCCCACCGGAGAGTTGACCGGGGAATTTGTGGGACTGGTTGCCAATCCCTACGCGGTTGAGCAGATCCATGGCTGCTTCCTGCGCCCGCGCTTTCGGCCACTTGCGCACCCAGATCGGCGCAAGCGCGACATTATCCAGTACGGTCAGGTGTGGGAAGAGGTTAAACTGCTGAAAGACCATGCCCACTTCGCTACGGATCGTCTCGATATTGCGAATATCATTGGTCAACTCAATACCATCGACAATAATCTGCCCGCGCTGATGCTCCTCCAGGCGGTTAATGCAGCGGATAAAGGTCGATTTCCCCGACCCGGACGGCCCGAAGACCACAATCACCTCACCTTTTTTCACCGTAGTCGAAACATCTTTTAAGACATGAAATTCGCCAAACCATTTATGCACACCCCGGCAAACAATAATATCTTCGGCCTTGCTCAGATCCTTACGACCGTTTGTAGCCATATCGTATCCTCATTTCATCTCACAGGACTTGCGCAGTAGACTGCAAACCGGGTATGTGATCCAATGAATGGCTGATTTCGCCTGCGGCAGCATGGTACTTTTCTTGTCTTTTCAGGAAAAGTTGGCTCTGCGAGCCAACTTTTCCTGAAAAGATTGGCTCGTTCCGCCTCGCCGGAGACGATATCAGCTTCCACATGCAGCGCTGCGTAAGTCATGTCACTTCAGATCACATTCGTACCGGATTCATTGTACAGGCACAGGATACTACCAACTGATGTGTTTAACCTGTGACCTGTAACCCGTAACCTCTAACCTACCGTTTCCCCACCCCCAGCACATTCTCAAGCCGCTTGCTGATGTGGGTCATCGAGAAGGCAAAAATCCAGTAGACCACCGCAACAAAGAGCAGTGTTTCGGCATACAGCCCCAGAAACTCGCTCTGGGCCACCACACTGCGCGCAATCCCCAGCAGATCTAGCAGACCGGCAATCACCACCAGGGAGGTATCTTTGAACAGACTGATAAACTGCCCCACATTCGCCGGAATAACGGTACGCAATGCCTGCGGCAAAATAATCAGGCTCATCGTCAACACCGGGTTGAGCCCCAGCGCATCGGCGGCCTCAAACTGGCCCTTAGGAATGGCCTGCAACCCGCCGCGCACATTCTCGGCAATATAGGCCGAGGTAAAGATCGTAAAGGCCACAATCGCGCGGACAACTTTATCAATGTTCTCGCCACCCGGAATAAAGAGCGGCAGCATAATCTGAAACATAAACAGCACGGTGATCAGAGGTACACCGCGCACGATTTCAATAAACAGCGTGCAGAACAGACTGATCGCGGGGAGGTTACTGCGCCGGCCAATCGCCAGCAGTACCCCCAGCGGAAACGAAAACAGGATGCCGGTCACGGCCAGCACCAGTGTCAGTTGCAACCCGCCCCACTGCGTTGTCGGTACAACCGGCAGGAGCATGCCCGCGCCATGCATCAAATAAATGATAAAGATCAGCGCAACCAGCCAGCCTATCATTACGCTGCGCCCCAGGTTGCGCTTACGCCCGCCGACAAAGCGGCCGCCAAAGATCAACGCACTGCAGCTCAGCAACCAGAGCGCCGTCTGCGGACGGAAGAGCCGCGTTTCCGGCGAAGCAAGCAGCAGATTCGCGCCGATAATGCCGGTCAGGAGCAACAATCCGGCACTGTAACTGATGGCAACCCCCCGGACAACATGCGGCCAGAGACCCCAACTCAACCCGATTAACCCGACGATGATCGCCACACTGAGCCAGAGCCGCCAGATCTGATCAATCGGGTAGGTACCAACCATAAACAGGCGCAAATTGGCAACGACAACTTCCCAATCGGCCCCCAGGAAGATCCAGGTAAACGTCTGACGCAGCACAATATAGATCAGTCCCAGGCTGACGAACGTGAGCAGCGTGTTAAACCAACTGCTAAACAGGTTCTGCCGGAGCCAGCGCATTGGATGAACACGCTCGCGGGGCCGGGTGACAACATCAGAAGCTGTGGACATGGCTTACCTCTCGACCAGACGTACGCTGCGATTATAGAGATTCATAATCAGGGAGGTGACCAGGCTGATGGTCAGATAGCTGAGCATAATCAGGCCAATCAGTTGGACAACCTGGCCCGTTTGATTGGCAATCGTCCGCGAGACATTAAACAGATCAGGATAGCCAATCGCAATTGCCAGACTGGAGTTCTTTGCCAGGTTCAGATACTGGCTGGTCAGCGGTGGAATGATAATGCGGAGCGCCTGCGGCAGAATCACCAGGCGCATACTCTTCCCGCCGCTCAAGCCCAGCGCCCGGGCCGCCTCCTTCTGCCCTTTCGCCACGCCCAGAATACCCGCGCGCACAATCTCGGCAATAAACGTCCCGGTGTAGATCACCAGGCCGATCAGCAGCGCAGCATATTCTGGAGACAAACGGAAGCCACCCTGAATATTAAACCTCTGCCGCTCCGGGATCGTTACTTCCAGTGGATTCATTGCCAGCGCCAGCCAGCCAACGATGGCGCTAAGCAGAACAATCCCGACGGCGATCAGCAGGCGCGGCGACTGCTGCCCTGTCCGCATCTGACGCATATGCAGCCAGTACCAGACCGCCGCCGCAATCACCACCCCACCCAGGATAAACCCTGCCCACCAACTGGTCGAAGGCGTCGGTGTTATGCCGATCATCGAGACGCCCCGTTGGCTGAGGTAGATCGGCCCCAGCAACGCGATGGCATCCTGGACGCGCGGCAGGGCCAGAAAAACGGCCTGATACCAGAAGAAGAGTTGTACCAGCAGCGGAACATTGCGAAAGATCGCCACATACACCTGGGCCAGCTTCGCCACCAGCCAGTTGCCGGATAACTGCGCAATGCCCGCCAGCAACCCCAGCAGCGTTGCCAGCACAATCCCCAGGATCGACACCAGCAGCGTATTAATCACACCGACCTGAAATGCGCGCCAGTAGGCATTTTGCGGCGAATAAGGAATCGGGGTTACGCCAATCGCAAATCCGGCTTCCTGGTCCATAAAACCATAGCCGCCGGCAATACCGAGGCGCTTCATTTCGCTCGTCACATTCGCATAGAGCAGCCCGGCAATCAGAGCAACCAGAATCATAAAAGCAACCTGGCCGAGAATGGCAAGGATGCGCACATCACGCCAGAACGGTGGCCGTGAGGTGATGGGAGTTAGAACCTGTTCTCTAGCCATCAACTTTCCGTTTCTGCTCGGGTTGCGTAAGACGGAAGCAGGTGCAGTTGTATTGCCCTGGCGCTAATTCACTGTCAGAACACACTTCTGCGTGTCCGCTTTGAACAATAAAATGAAAATAACACCGTTTGAGCGTCCCGGCTTATGAACGTTTGAACTTTGAAATGTTAATCCGGACATCACTGATCGGGACTCCCGGCTTCAGTCGGACCAGGCGTTTCCCTCAGTATGCCGCTGCCGAGGCAGGCATCCCACCGGCGAATGAACGTTGAAAAATAAATCCGGATGTCACTCCAGGAGTCCCGGCTTTAGCCGGTGTGCGGCCGTAACCGGCTAAAGCCGGGACTCCTGGGACTGGGCCGTGCTGTGGCGAACACCATCCGGTCACACGCCATATCCGGATTTAATGTTCAATCTGCATAAGCCGGGACTCCCGGACATTTCATATCCGGATTATGTGCTAAACGTTCATCAGCCGGTTAGTAATCCGGACATCATCACCACGGGAGACAGCCGTAGACAACCGTAGGGTGCATTCTATGCACCGTTTTCTGCCGCACACCATACCCGGACAACTTTCGCAACGTTCATCCGCCGGATCGGGCGGTCCCGGCAGGCATTCCAACCGGCTAAAGCCGGGACTCCCGGACATTTCATATCCGGATTATGTGCTAAACGTTCATCAGCCGGTTAGCGGCCGTCAACCGGCTGATGACGGGACTTCTAGGTACTACTGCAAAAACCCTATAACCCCTAACCCCTAACCCCTAACCAATCTAGCGGAACGGCGGCGAATACATCAGGCCACCATCGGTCCAGAGCGCATTCTGCCCGCGGTCAAGGTTGAACGGCGTATCCGGCCCCAGGTTACGATTGTAGATCTCGCCATAGTTGCCGACCTGCGTGACTACCTGAACGGCAAAATCATTGGAGAGACCCAGGCCCGCGCCCAGTTCACCCTCGGAACCCAGGAGTCGCCGGATTGCCGGATTATCAGACTCGACAAACTCCTGCACATTCCCCGAGTTAATCCCGAACTCCTCAGCCTGAATGGTGGCAAAGACTGCCCAGGTTACAACATCCAGCATCTGGCTATCGTTCTGTGCCACCACCGGGCCAAGCGGCTCCTTAGAGAGCACCACATCCAGAATAACATGCCCCCCCGGATCTTGCAGCGTAGTGCGGCGCGAAATCAACTGCGAGCGGTCGCTCGTCACCGCGTCACAGCGGCCCTCATCATAGGCGGTGTAGGTCGGGTCAATCTCCTCAAACACCACCGGCTCAAAGTTGATGCCACGGGCCCGGAACTGGTCCGTCAGGTTCAACTCAGTGGTTGTTCCGCTCTGCACACAGACCGTCGCGCCTTCCAATCCTTCAAGCGCGTCAATCCCCAGGTCACTGCGAACCATGATTCCCTGACCATCATAGAAGGTCGTCGGGCCAAAATCCATTCCCACCGAGGTATCCCGGCTGAGCGTCCAGGTAGTATTGCGGAAGAGGACATCAACCTCACCCGTCTGCACGGCGGTAAAGCGCTCCTGCGCGCTCAGCGGGCGGAACTCAACCGCGTTCGCATCACCCAGCGCGGCGGCGGCGACCACCCGGCAGAAGTCGGCATCAAAGCCGGTGTAGCTGCCGTCTTCCTCCAGGTTACTGAAGCCGGGCAGACCACCATTCACGCCACAGATCAGCGTGCCCCGGTTGATCACCGTCTGGAGCAACCCGCCCACCTGGGCCGCTTCGCCCCCGGCCGGTTCAGCCGTTTCGGCCGGTTCAGCCGTTGGCGCGGCCTCGGTTGGTTCTTCCTCTTCCGGGGTCGTTTCTGTATCTTCGACAACTTCTTCCGTTGGCGCGGCGGCCTCGGTTGGCTCTTCCGGCTGTTCAGCCGCCGGCTGCGGGCCACATCCGACCAGTACCAGCAGCAGAATGACGGCCCAGAGGGTCAATGTGCGTTTCATACGCGCTCCTTTATATCACCTTGAGCGACAGAGTCATCATCAACCGAACCCTATCGGTCTGGATCTGTCGCAGCGATCCCGGATATATCGATGTAAAGAACAGAGAACAAAACGTACCCAAAACAGAACTATCGGAATATTTGTTCTATATACTGCGTTTGTTTGCTCTTTCTACAGATACGTGCCCCAACCTGGTCCATGCATCAAAACAGGCTCCTGAAGTGGCGCAGGCAACCGGGTGGATACTACCACATGTTTGACCATACTCCAACGGCAATTGCCGATGCTATGTGACGCACCACTCCCAGACATAGGGGTTTATTTAGGGACCAGTAATCTGTATTGGTGAGGTTCAGGTGATTGTAACAATATCCATCGGATATGTCAATCATTGGTTATGGGTTATCAGAGAACAAAGGCACAAAGAACAAACGGCACCCGGCGCAATCTGGTGCTAACACATCACGCACCACGCATCAACCGGCGATTGCGTGTTTTGTGGTATGATTCGCGGGCAACATTCACCGCTCAGTTTTCGGTTCTTTGGTTCTCGATTCTTAGTTCTTGGTTCTTGGTTCTTTCTACGTAATGCATCTCAAACGACTCGAAGTTCAGGGATTTAAGACGTTCGCCGGTCGCACCGTGCTTGAGTTTCGCCCGGGGATTACTGCGGTTGTCGGACCGAACGGCTCCGGCAAGAGCAACCTGGTTGATGCCGTGCGCTGGGTACTGGGGGAGCAGAGCTATAGCGCGCTGCGCTGTCGCCGCACCGAAGAACTGCTCTTCAGTGGCGGCGGGCGGCGACCACCTGCCGGCTTTGCCGAGGTTTCCCTGACCATTGACAACAGCGACCGGCTGCTGCCCCTCGCCTTCGACGAAGTTACGATTACGCGGCGGGCGACCCGGGCCGGCGAAAATGAGTATTTTATCAACCGCGCCCGCGTCCGACTGCGCGACCTGCAGGAGGCAACCGAGCCGCTGGGTGGTTCGTACACAATCATTAACCAGGGGTTGGTTGATCAGGTGCTGACCCTGCGCCCGGAAGAGCGCCGCCGGCTGTTTGAGGATGCTGCCGAGATCGGGGGCTACGAGATGCGCAAAACCGAGGCCGAGCGCCGCCTGCGCGAAACCGACGGCAATGTCCGGCGGATCGCCGACCTGACTGGCGAACTGGAGCCGCGCCTGCGTTCGCTCAAGCGCCAGGCCGCTGAAACCCGCCGGCAGCGCGAACTGACCGCTGAACTACAGCAACTGCTGGAGCAACACTACACTGCCCAGTGGCATACCACCCGCCGGGCGCTGGCGATCGCCGGGCAGCAGGTGGACCAGCAGACCGCCGCGCTGGAACAGGCCCGCACAAATCAGAGCCGCATCACCACTGAGTTGCGCACCCTGCGTGATGCTCTGCGCGGGCAGCGGGAGCGCCTGGGGGAACTGCACCAGCGTAGCAGTCTGCTCCACACTCAGGCCGAGACTGCCCAGCGCGATCTGGCAGTGACGGGTGAACGACTGGCCGCGTTGACCCAGCGCACGGAAGAGCTGGAGCGCACCCGCAACGATCTGGAACTGCGCCAAGCCGAGGCCGAGCAGGAGCGCGCCACTGCCGAAGCTGCGCTGGCTGCCGCCGAAACCACCCTGCACGAACAGCAGACGCAACTCGCCGCCCACACTTCCGCAATGGCTGACCTGGAAACGGCCCGCCGCGAACTGGCACAGGAGCTGACCCGGGCGCAGGATGCCGCACTCAAGGCCGCCACCGTCGTTGCCGAAGGACGCAGCCGCGCTGAGCAACAGACCGCGCAACGCACGCGCTTGCAGCAGGAACAGGCCGACCTTGAAGCCGGCCAGCAGCAGGCCGACGAACGGTTGGCTGCTGCGCAGCAACGGGTTGAAACGGCCCGCGCCGCCGTCGCCCAGGCCAAGGATACGCAGGCCGCTGCTGCCCAGGAAGAAGCCACCGCGCGGGACGGCCTCAAAACACTGCGCAGTGAACGGGCCACCGCCGATGAGCAGTTGGCCGCTGCCCGCCGCGCCCTCACCGATGCTGAGGCCCGCCGCGAGTCGCTCAATCGGCTGGCACGCTCCTACACCGGCACCTTTGCCGGGGTCAAAGCCGCCATGCAGTGGGCCGAGCAGACCGGGCGCGCAGGCTTTGCGCTGGTCGCCTCAATTATTCGCACCCCCGCCGAACTGGAGACCGCCATCGAGGTGGCGCTGGGTTCGCGTCTGCAAAATATCGTTGTCGAGACCTGGCAGGATGCCGAAGATGCGATTGCCGAACTCAAGCGCAGCGGTACCGGTCGCGCCACCTTCCTGCCGCTGGATACGCTCCGCGCCCGCGCCGGCGACAACCGCCCGCGCGCAGGCAGTGACGCTGTTCTCGGTGTCGCAGCGGATCTGGTTGCGTATGACGAGCACTACGCCACGGTAGTTCAGCAATTGCTCGGACGCGTACTGGTGGTGCGTGATCTGCCGACAGCCCGCCAGGAACTGCGGCAACTCTCCGGTGGCTGGACGATTGTTACGCCGGCCGGGGAGCAGGTCAATAGCGGCGGCGCGGTCACCGGGGGCGCACGCACAAAGGAGAGCGGAACGCTGCGACGCGAGCGAGAACTGCGCGAGCTACCGCAGCAGGTAGCGGCAGCCCAGGCCACCGTTGACGCCGCTACCGCCGCGCAACATGCCCTGGACGAGCACCTGACTGCGGCAACCCAGGCCGTACGTGCCGCCGAAACTGCGCAGCAGGAAGCCGGCCGTCACCGGAACGCCCGGCAGGCCGATCTGGACAGCGCAACGCGCCAGTCTACCCAGGCGACCCAGGAACGCGACTGGCAGCGCAGCCGGTTGGAGAGCGTTGCCCGCGACCTGGAAACACTGGCAGCCCAGACGGGCGCGTCGGCAATGCAACAGGCAGAAGCAGAAGCCCGCGCTGCGACGGCCCAGGAGCATCTGGAAGCGCTGCGCACCCGCCAGGAACACGAGACTAACGCCAACCGCGAAGCGCAGGAGCGATTAAGCAGTATCCGCGCCGCTGTTGCCGATGCCGAGGGCCAGGCCCGCGCCCAGCGCACCCTGGTCGCCGCGCACCAGCAGACGCTGGCACGCCTGACGCAACAGCAACACGACACTGTACAGCGTCTCGCCAAGCACGCCGAAGAACGCACACGGATGCTTACCGGCCGCGATACCGCCGAAGCGAGTCATCAGGCGCTGCTGCAACAGATCGATGCCCTCCGTGCCGAGATTGGCCCGGCTGAGGAGCATCTGCATGCCGAAGAAAGTCGCCTGACCGTCCTGGAGGAGCAGGAGGGGCAGGCGACTGCCGCCCTGCTCGAACACGAGACCGCCGCCAACCGCGTCGGCCTCGAAGCCCAGCGTGCCCAGGACCGCCGGGACAACTTGCTGGAACGGGCCGCTGCGGACGGCATCATGCTGACCGATGCCGAACCATCGGCGGCAGAACCCGCTGTGGACGATGCTGCGTCCACCGCTCAGCGTTCGCCGTCAGAGCTACAAGAGGCGATTGCAAAACTCCGTGAACGGATTGCGCGGCTGGGAGCAATTAATCCGCTGGCCCTGGAAGAGTATGAAGAAGCCGCCGCGCGGCAACAGTTCCTGAGCAACCAGCTTGCCGACCTGCGCCAGGCCGAGAACACCCTGCGCGAGGTGATTACCGAACTTGAGGCGGCGATGCATGCCCAGTTCACCCAGACCTTTAGCGCCGTGGCCGACGAGTTTGAGCGTAGCTTTAACCGGCTGTTTGGCGGTGGTATGGCGCGGCTGCAGATGGTCAGCAACGGGAATAATACCTCCAGCAATGGCGACGGTACCGCCGAAGCCGAAACACCGCGCGCCTGGGGCATCGAGATCGTCGCGCGTCCGCCCGGTAAACGCCAGCAAAACCTCTCGTTGCTCTCCGGCGGCGAGCGAGCGCTAACCGCCTCCGCGTTACTCTTTGCCATTCTGACCGTGAATCCCAGCCCCTTCTGCCTGCTGGACGAGGTCGATGCGGCGCTGGACGAGTCGAACGTTGGGCGCTTCCGCGAGGCGCTGGTAGCATTGACGCATCAGACGCAGTTTGCGCTGATTACGCATAACCGGGGCACCATTGAGGCCGCCGATACTCTCTACGGCGTTACCATGGGCGATGATGGTGCATCACGCGTACTCTCACTCCGCATCGAGGAGTATGTTAAAAGTCCGAAGTCTGAAGTCCGTAGTTCGTAGGCTGTAATCCGTAGTCTGTATCCCGTAGATGGCTGATGGTTTGATTTCGGAAGGTTGATGTAGAGATGCGCTTCCGGGCATCGGCTTGCAAGCGTTAACTCGTAGGGACGCACTCTGGCGCGTCCTCCTCAAGAGAAGGAGAAACATGTGAAGAGCAAGGAGAAAAATCCGTTGGTGGCACTGGGGGGGCTGTCGGTGACGGCAGCCATGGCCTGGATCAGCTACAGCAAGCTGCTCGTTCCGCATAACCTGCCGCTCCCCCCCGCCGTCTCGGGTGAGCGGCATGAGTTCACCGGGCGCACTGGACGGCTCAGTTACTACGTGGCCGGGGAAGCGGCGCAACATGCGGCCCCCCTGCTGCTGATCCACAGCATCAACGCTGCCGGGTCAGCCTACGAGGTGCGCCCGCTGTTCGAGCACTACAAAACGCACCGCCGCGTCTATGCGCTGGATCTGCCGGGCTTTGGCTTCTCCGAGCGCTCCGACCGCCAGTATACGCCCCGTCTCTACACCGATGCCATCCTGGACATGCTGGAGCAGATCGCCCGTGATGTCGGGTCAACGCCAGTGGATACGCTGGCGCTCTCGCTCAGCGCCGAGTTCCTGGCGCGCGCCGCCGCTGATGCCCCGGAGCGCTTCCGCAGCCTGGCGCTGGTAACACCCACCGGCTTCCGGCGCAACCAGGAGCGCTACGCCGAGATTGGCGCAACGATGGGCAATCCATTCGTGCGCAATCTGTTTGATCTGCCGCTCTGGAGCCGCCCTTTCTTCGATCTGCTGACCAGCAAGCCCAGCATTCGCTTCTTCCTGGCGCAGACCTTCGGCGCATACGATCCAATTCCCCCCGAACTGGTCGAGTATGCCTACCTGACCACGCATCAGCCGGGAGCGCAGCATGCCCCCTATGCCTTTGTCTCCGGTCTGCTCTTTAGCACCGACATCGGCCACATCTACGACGCGCTGAAGCTACCGGTCTGGCTGGCCTATGGGACACGCGGGGCTTTTAGCGACTTCCAGAATCTAAAAAATGTGCAGGTGGCAGAGAACTGGTCAACCCAGGCATTCGGGACAGGCGCATTGCCCCACTTCGAGCAACTGGAAGCGGTTACTACCACTTACGATGCGTTTCTGACGAAGATCGCCGGGGCGTAGTCTGTCCGTTTTGGACGTGGTTTTTTCATTCTTTATCTTTTTCAAAAAAAGCGGAGAAAGGAGGAAAACCATGGCGTACCATGACCGTATCACCGTAGCTGAAGATGTCCAGATCGAATATCTGCTCGCCGGTTCCAACCATGATCAGACCATCCTGTTTGTGCCGGGCCTCGGCGCACACCTGGAGCAGTTTCGGGCACAGGTTATGCAGTTCAGTAACGACTATCGCACGCTGGCGGTGTCACTGCGCGGCCATGGGCAATCAACCTGCCCGCCGGTCCCGACTGCGGACGATTTTGCGCCGGCAACACTGAGTACCGATATTCGGCAGGTGCTGGCACAGTTGGACATTCCAACGGCACATGTCGTTGGTAACTCAACCGGCGGACTGGTGGGGTATGAACTGCCGGCAACCGCGCCCCAGGTCGTACGTTCGCTCACGACATTTGGTACGGCGGGCGAACTGCATACCGGGGTGATGGGAAAGGTCGTTGTTATGCTGGATCAAGTGCTTGGTCCGGGTGGTGATGCCTGGATAGCGCAACGCAGCGTATCAAAAAACCCGGCAGTTGCGGCCCAGGTTGCGGATATGATTCGCACCACGCCCAAACCGGTGATCGTCAATCTGCGGCGGCATCTGGTTGACTACAATTATCTGCCGACCCTGCGTAGCCGTCCCGATCTGCCGTTCCTGCTGATCCAGGGCGAACACGACACAGCCGTCAATCGCGTGCTCGACACGACCATTGCCACGCTCAAGCAGCGCCAGAATGCCGAGGTTGTCCGCATTGCCAACGCCGGGCATTTTACGAACCTTGATCAGCCAGCGGCGTTTAACCAGGCATTGGCAACGTTCCTGCACCGGATCGTGCTGGAGCGCCGCCACGCCTGAAGTATATGAGCGAAACTACCCGGAGAGGACAGCCGCATGTCAGATAAAACCAGCGCACTCCAACCGATTACCGACCGCACCTTCTACCTGCCGGGGGCAAATAACCTGGGCGTCGTTGCCACCGATGGCGGCGGTGCCATCGTGATCGACACCGGGCTCGACAAAGATGTCGGGCGCACGTTGCGCAAGGCCCTTGACGCGGCAGGGCTGCGGTTGCACACCATCATCAACACTCACCACCATGCCGATCACATCGGCGGAAATGCCTACCTGCTGCGCAACATCCCCGGCGTGCTGACCTATGCGCCGCCGTTGGAGGCTGCCATGATTGAGCATCCCATCCTGGAGCCGGTCTATCTCAACCAGGGTGCCGGCCCCCACAAAGCGCTGCGCACCCGCTGGCTGATGGCTCAGGGCACACCTGTGCATCATCTGATCGGCACCAGTGAGCAGATCAGCCAGGGCACGCCCTTCGCGCTGGAACTGGCCGGGGTGACATTTGACGTTATCCCGCTGCCGGGGCACAGCATCGCGCAGATCGGTCTGGCCTGCGACGGCGTCTGCTTTGCCGCCGACGGCTTTTTTGGCCCGACCGTGCTGGCAAAGTATGGCGTGCCCTATGTGCATGATGTTGCGAATCAGATCGCCGGCCTGGAACGCCTGTCTACCCGCGAGGAAGCCTGGTTCCTTCCCGGGCATGGCCCGCTGACTGCCCGCGCCGATCTGGACGAGATGCTCAACATCAACCGAACGGCTATTATCCAGTCGAGTGCGTCGATCCTGCAGGCACTGCAAAAGCCGGGTGATGTGCCCGCCATTACCGCGCGGGTGCTACGTGCGCTGGGCCAGACCCCGCCGGGTATTCCGCAGTATGCCATCTTTGCCGGGGCAGTTGCGGCGCACCTGACCTACCTGGAGCAGCAGGGCCGGGCCGCAGTTACCCTGGACGAGCGCGGTCTGATCTGGAGTCGTACGTCGGGCAATTGACCACTTACAAAGCTGATGCTATAGTAGCGCCACTTAGCTTCTTCCTTTCTGACGACAAAAAGGGGGACACGACCTTGACGTGGCTGCGGTACATGCTCATCTTCGTTCCGATGGCGTTTGTGGCCGAGTTCTTTCTGCACAACGACATTCTCATCTTTGTCTTCTCGTGTGTGGCGCTCATTCCGCTGGCGGGGTTGCTGGGGGAAGCCACCGAGGAACTGGCGGTGCATACCGGGCCCCAGGTAGGTGGGTTGCTCAACGCAACATTAGGGAATGCGGCCGAGTTGATTATCACCATTGTTGCGCTGAATCAGGGCCGGATCGAACTGGTGAAAGCCTCGATCACCGGGTCGATTCTGGGGAATCTGCTGCTGATCCTGGGTCTGAGTCTGCTGCTGGGTGGTTTTCGGCATGGTACCCAGCACTTTAACCGGCAGACCGCCGGGGTTGCCGCCTCGATGATGACGCTGGCGGTGATCGGGCTGATTGTGCCGACGCTGTTTGAACTTCTGCATGAGATCCAGATTGGCGAACTGGAACTGTTTAACACAACGGTGAACGATCCGGCGCTGAACAGTTTAAGCATTGGGGTTGCGCTGATCCTGATTGCCATCTACATCCTGAGCCTGGTCTTCGCCTTTCGGCAACCCGAACGCAAAGCCGGGGGACAGGCGGGCGTGCAGGACCACAGCGAAGAAGAAGAGGCCCACAGCGCGAAGTGGAGCGTACCGGTATCACTCGGCGTGCTGGCGGTTGCCACCCTGGGCATTGTGTTTCTGAGCGAGTTTCTGGTCGGCACGGTTGAGCCGGTGGTTGAAAGCCTGGGTGTGAGCGAGATTTTCCTGGGCGTGATTATTATTCCGCTGGTGGGCAATGTGGCCGAGCATATTGTGGGCGTGCAGGTCGCCGCTAAAAATAAGATGGATCTGTCACTGGCGATTTCGCTCGGCTCCAGCATGCAGATTGCCCTGTTTGTCGCGCCGCTCCTGGTATTTATCGGCCTGCTGATGGGGCAGAACTTTACCCTCTTCTTCAGCCTGTTTGAGGTTGCAATGCTGGCGGTGGCGGTGCTCCTGGCAACGATTATCTCGGTCGATGGCGAGAGCAACTGGCTGGAGGGCGCGCAACTCCTGGCGGTCTATGTGATTATCGCGCTCGGCTTCCTCTTTATTCAAACCGAAACGGGTGAGGGTGCGTTGCGCATGCTCGGCATTGGCTAACTGCTGTGGCAATGCAGCGGGCCGGTGGGACACTGATATGGTCGGTTACGTGCATCCGCTCACCAGAGTGCAGGCATTATGCTCAATACTTTTCATCTCCAGACCTTTCTGGCGGTTGTCGATGCGGGAAATTACACGGCGGCCGCCGAGTTGCTGCATATGTCGCAACCGGCGGTCAGCCAGCAGATCCGCACCCTGGAGGAGCAACTGGGCGATGTCCGCCTCTTCCGGCGGGTTGGGCAACGCATGGTGCCGACGCACGCGGGGGAAGAACTGCTGGTTGCCGCCCGCGAACTGGTGACACTGGCCGAGCGGGCGGAGCAGAATATTCGCGCGCTCCGCGGGCAGGTTGCCGGGCGCGTGACCATTGGTTGCACGCCGAACAGCGGTGAGTATCTGCTGCCGCCGCTGTTGGCTGCATTTCATACACTCTTTCCCACGGTGATGCTGACCGTTCAGGTTGCGCCCAGCGAGGTGCTACTGGAGGAACTGGTATCGCAGCAGATGACGCTGCTGTTGATTGAGGAGCAGCAACGGCGGCGCGGCTGGGAGTCGCGCATGGTGGGCAGTGAAGATCTGGTACTGGTGGCACCGGCACACCACCCCCTGCTCCAGCAGGAAGCCGTCCCCCCGGGCATGCTGCGCGAAGAACCGCTGGTCTTGCCGCGCGCCGGTACACCGCTGCGCCGCACCATCGAAGAAGGCTTACGGCGGCGCGGCCTGGTGTCCACCGATCTCTGCATCGCCCTGGAGACCGACAGTATGGCGCTGGCGTTGCAGGGCGTGTATAGCGGGCTGGGGCTGGCGTTTATCCCGGCAACCCGCCGCATCCCCCTCCCGGAGTTAGCACCGGTTGACCTGGCGGGCGCACCGCTGCAGCAGGAGTGGTATGTGCTACGAGTGCGCGAGCGGAGCGCCCCCCGCGCGGCGCAGGAGTTGTTCACCTTTCTCATCGGTGAAACCGCCCGCGCCCTGCTGAACAAGGCCGGATTGCAGGTAACGGACGGCAGTGCTTAAGGTTAGGGGTTAGGGGTTAATCAGGATAAACAGGGGGAACCGAATGACCTTTTCCGATATTTTGTTTACCAAAACCGATGGTACCGCCACCATTACGATCAACCGGCCCGACTTCCTGAATGCGTTTCGCACGCAGACGGTTGAAGAGATGATTGCGGCCCTGGAAGATGCCGGGGCGGACCCGGAGATCGGCGTGATTGTGATCACTGGCGCGGGTGAGCGGGCCTTCTCTGCGGGCGGGGATGTCAAGGAATTTCAGCCGGGCGGCTACGCCGGCGCCTCCTGGACCGGCATTGGTCTGCGGGTCGATACCCTGCACCGGCTGATCCGCACAGTGCCCAAGCCGGTTATCGCGGCCGTCAACGGGTATGCCATCGGTGGCGGGAATGTTTTGCAAGTCGTCTGCGATTTGAGTATCGCCGCCGATACTGCCATCTTCGGCCAGGTCGGGCCGCGCATCGGCAGCTTTGACCCGGGCTTTGGGACGGCCTACCTGTCCCGCCTGGTGGGCGAACGCAAGGCGCGCGAGATCTGGTTTACCTGCCGGCGCTACACGGCCCAGCAGGCGCTGGAGATGGGCCTGATTAATGCCGTGGTGCCCGCCGCCGCTCTGCCGGCGGAAGTCGCGCGCTGGTGCGCCGAGATCCTGGCCCTCAGCCCGACCGCGCTCAAGATGGTCAAATACTCCTTCAACGCCGATACCGAGAGCATCGCCGGGATTGGTATGCTGGGCTTTGGCGCGGTGGGCCTCTACTATGGCACCGAGGAGGCAGCCGAAGGCCACCGCGCCTTCCAGGAGCAGCGGCCCACGCAGTTTGAGCAGTTCCGCGCAATGCCCCGCCGCTCGCAGGATAATCCTGACGACTAAATCGATCGGTAGTGGGCACCAGGGCCACGATTACCTGCTACCAGGCCAGCCGTTATCCGGTCTCAGTCGTGACCGCAGTATCCAGCATGAGCGCCTGAACGTAGTTGGGATCTCCTTGCAGCAATGTAATTAATCCAGGCAGTTTGTCACTGCCTGGTGCATGTCGTCCATGTTCCCAATCCGTCACCGTACGTGACGACACGCCCAACTGGTCAACGACCACGCCCCGGTAGGACCACACATTTCCCGCAATGTTTTCAGATATGCACGAACAGCCAGCATAACTCACCGTATAGCACCAGTGGAAAATGTTCATACCCGGTATTTCGCCTGTTTTGAAAAGCTCATCTGCCAACGCGGTTGGCGTTCCCCCCTTCCCGGTGCGCTCTCCTTAGCCAGGACGGCACCGCTGGCGCGGCTTTCCTGGCGGATGCATCGGTGGCGGTAATCAAGCCGCCGGCGCGGAACACGCCGGATGCGCTGGTGGTGCTGGACCGGCTGCAGATCCGGCAGGCATTTGACGTGGGCGTAGACCTGATCCTGGTGGGGGTGGATGAACTGATCGTCCTGGACCGGGGGCTGGGCCGTTCGCTGGACGAAGCGGTCGGCATCGTCCAGGATGTCTTTACCGGAGCCACGCGGATCTGGGACGACTTCGGGGCGCTGACGGCGCGGTCAGGGCCGGACCTGCTGCTGGAGTTGGGGATCACACCGGGCAGCCTGCTGACCGGGCGCGTGCTGCGCCAGGGCAGTGACCTGTCACCGCAGAGTATGCGGGCGGTGACCAATATCGGGAATGATCTGGCTGAGATCGCCGATGTTGGACAGTTGAGTGATGAAGCGGCAGGGGGATTAGCACGCCTAACCAACAGTGTTGGGGATGAAGGCCGCATGCGCCGGGTGCTTGATGGGACCGGATGTGCCCTGAAAATCGGCGCAGTCAGTCCTGCTTCAGACTATTCGCTTCTTGCGCTGTTTGACGCTGACCCCGTGTATGCCGAAGGCTGTAACATTGTCGGTATCCTACAAGCGGCTTATAATTGGGATGACGCAGCGGTCAATGGATGGCTAAAAATAAGCTCGGTAGTCTCTGAACGCAGGCTTGGAGAAGTACTTGGGCAAGTAGTTAACAATTCGAGATCTCAGCGCTTCTTTAGCATTCTTGGAGGTGATGTAGAATGGGACGTTCAGCACTTTGAATTTCTTGTAAAAGTTTTCAAGGGGAACTTCGATGATGTCGTTTTCCAGCAAATTGATGATCTGAAGAATATTGACGGAATTGAACGAGTCGTCCATGATCTAGCTCAAGGAGCAAACCCGACCGTAAGGGGAGGTTTATTCGAGCTAGATCTAGCCAGTGAATTAGGTGCTGATAATATACAGTCTTTGGCTGTAAAAGTAAATTCAAAGAAAGGACCGGACATTTTACTAAAAGATGGCCGAGTCCTTGAAGCCAAAGCATACTCATGGTCAGATATGCCACCTGACTTTATCCGAAAGAGCATGATCGAGGAGAATATCCAACAAATCGTCCAGAGGACAAGCCAATATCCAGGAGCACCTATTGAAATTGTTTTCAAGGGAGCTAAACCTACAGATCCCGCTGAGATACTCATCGCTGATGAATTCTTTGATGCGTATCAACAACTATTTAATAGTGGATATAAACATGTTTATGTAAGGTGGCAAAAATGAGTAAAATTCCCACATTTTCGTATTTTATTCTTCCACCCGGCCTGACATGCGCTGCCTTGCAGGCGCGGTTCACAGCCTTCGCTGATCTGGTTGGTGTGGATACAGCCTTCACGCTCACGAACTACGCGTATGACCATGAACCAACAAGGCTGCCTGCGGTTGTCCATGATTGGCGCACATTTATTGCCCAACGCTTCGCGCAGATGCGCGAAGCGTTGGCCCCCGTGCTGACCTTCGCGTTCTGGTTGGACAACGATGAGGAGCTCACCGTCAACGTTATCCTCAATCCAGCCGAACGGTACATGGTCCTGATGGCAAACCATAATTTCTTCCCGATGCACAACAACGTGTCCGATTTCCTCCACTTGTGCCAGGTTTTGTACGACCAGGTGCATCCTATCTACGGTTACGGCATCCTCGAAACATTTGTGCAACCAGCTATTTCCAGTGCGGATGCGCAGCAGATCGACACGCTCTACAACCATAATTTTCTGGGACCAGCACTGGTTCAGGCGTATGGTCGACAGCGTCTCCGCACGATCAACGCCGAGGCCATCAGCGACTTGGCCGATGGCGGCATGCTGCTGGTGATGGAGGCGAATCCGTACCAGCGGTTGACGGACGATATCACCGCCTATGCCACCGCGATCAAGCTGTTGCAGATTCCACGGTTTGTACAGGTTGGGTAATGAAACGCTACGCGTTTACGACTTCGCTGCCGATCGTGGTGGGCGATCATCTCTACATCGGCGGGGGGCTTCGCCGGTTCATCTATGGCTTTGACCGCCATACCGGGGAACAGGTCTGGGACTACCCCACGGGCGACCTGGTCTTCAGCACTCCGGCATATGCCAATGGTCGCCTGGTAATTGGTTGCCACGATGGGTTTGTGTACTGTTTTGAACAAGCATGATTGTACAGTGGAAATGCATGTTCCCATAGGATGAACGGTGGATCGTGAAGGTCAAAAACTCCATGAGCAGTGATGTAACCCTTCTTCTGCATACTGACCGCCATACCGTGCCGGAAGCATATCTCCAACTCTTTGCGCGCCTGCAGCCCAGATGCACAAATTATAGTGGGACGCACTATATCACAGAGATGGCGAATAAACACCTGCTCCCTGCGGCGGATCTCGACACACACTTACCGAGTCTGTTGGCAGATATCGCGGAATCCGACCGTCACATTCGTATCAGGGCAACCTATACCCTGGCTTCGGGTGCAGCCCTCAATGTGACCATCAATTGCTATGGCGATCACTATCAAGGCGGATGGGACGTGCGGCTCTCTGGCTCCCTTGCTGCCCGGTTTGAGTTGAAGCACATTGCACCGCCCGAGGCCGGCGGTGTCCAACGTCCCCCGGTGGCAACCCATCCCGCTGTTCCGGGACATCTGTTCACCGACACGGAAGAACTATTCATACGAATTGCCGGGCTCAATGTGAAGGCGTTCTCGGCCCCCCTGACTCAGCAGACCTTGTTACAAAATGCGAATTTCGTACTCGCGCCAGTGACCTGCGCGTTGGTTCATCATCAGACCCCGGCACAGTTTATGCATGACCTGGCTACCAGTTATGTACGCTACAAACGACAGATGTGGGTACCGGAACAATTGTTTCTCACTCGGGGGAACTGGGCGGTGGGCCAGAGTCCGCTGGATTGTCCTCCACCCCGGAAGCCTGCTCCCATCAGTAGCAGGCAGTATGTCATCCAAGATACGTTGCTCAATGTACTCAACGATGCGCTGGTACGCCGGTTGGTCACGCTCCCCGATGCCGTGGCGCTGCCCCTGATCCACCAGGCGGTGCAGGACACCGCGGGGGTCCACTGGTACGATTTTGGTGATCGGGGAGCCGTGGTCTCCACCGGCGATCCGCAGGTGTGGCTCTGGCCGTTCTACCAGGCGCTGCTTGAGCGGGTGGTGCAACATCTGGGGTAGGAACACGGTTTTTATCGACATGCGAACCCAACCACATCCAAGGAGCACATTATGCTATCACATGCCCGCCTGCCCCTGTTCACCAGTCTCGCGCTGGCCCTGGCCCTGCTGCTGGCCGCCCTACTCAGTCGCGGTTCCGCCCGCGCCGACCGGCTCGCCGCCACCCTGCCCCCGCCCGATGCTCCCGCCTGGGTGATCTGGGAGACCCACCCCCCGGCCAGGGTGTCACCCTGGCCGGGGAGACCCGCTGGCCCGGCACCACCCAGGTGCTCTGACAGTGGTGTATTATTCATATGCAGTGGCGTTCCTTAGCGATAGATGCGGTGCCTTCCCGCTTACACCGACGCGCCGGTCTGGTGGCCTTCCAGTGGCTGGGACAGAGCGGCCTCGGCTTGAGCCGCCCGGGCCTCGGCTGTGGCATCCTCCAACCCGGCGGCAATATCCGTTAGCAGGTCAAACAAGGTCTGGGCATATGCACTGTCTACCAGCGTACCAAACTGCTCGGCATGCAGCCGCTGCCCATCCAGTTCAATATTAGTTATCTGCTTGAGTTGCAGCAGGCGGTAACGCAGGGGGCCGTGGCGACGACCATCGGTGCCGAAGAGGTTGAAGGCCAGGCCGCGCGGCCGGCTACGTATCAAAAAGCGCTCATAGCCAATATGGTACAGGTTGCCGCTGCCATACACCTGATTAAACGCCGTCTCGGAGGCGACCTCGGCCCGTTCGTAGGGTCCACGTAGACGCACTATTCCATCCACTGGCGCATTCAACGCCAGTTCGATGCGCGTCCGGGGTGCGTGTCCGCCCCCCAGCCGCGAGGTGTAGAGGGTCAGCCGGTAGTTGCGATAGGTGCCGATGACCCGCTCCGGTCGGCCCAGCCAGAAATTGCCGGTCTGGTAGGTCAGGCCGGTGCGTTGGGCCAGTTCCCGCCAGGGCTGCTCTCTGAAGCGCGCCTCCCGCGCTTTTTCCGCCAGCGAAGTTGCCGCCAGGAGAAAGAAGACCCCGACCAGCAGCAAGCGCGACCAGATATAATCCTGTTCGGAGAGGACGACAATTCCGGTACCCAGACCGGCGAATGCGCTCAGTATCATCCCGATGACAATCAGATGTCCGCGCTTCACCCGATTGCCCGCCGTGCCATCCCGAACTTGCCCCGCCGGCCCTGGTTGGTGTAACTCGTGCTGATCCACCGTTTCACTCCTTCCACGAAGTAAGCTTGCATGTAAGTCCTGGTTGCATGATACGGTTTGTTGTTACGAAATAAGCACAAACGGTGCCAGGTAGACTACATTGCTAACAGGGCAACACACTCAATATGCGGGGTCTGCGGGAAAAGATCGACGGGTTGGACCTGCAGCAGTCGGTAGCCCGCGTCGAGGAGCGGACGTAAATCACGCGCCAGAATGCCGGGGTGACAGGAGATATAAGCAATCCGGGGTGGGCGCAGTTCGACCAGGGCTGCCAGGGCTGCCGGGTGACAGCCGCGCCGGGGCGGATCAAGTATGGCTGCATCAAAGGGTGGTTCAAGCTCGGGCAGTACCCGCTCAACCGGGGCGGTGATAAAGTCAACATTGCTGATATTGTTGAGTTGGGCGCTCCACTCACCATCGGCGACGGCCTGAGGATGCTCCTCAATGGCGACGATCTCGGCCAGATTGTGCGCCAGCGGCAGCGCAAATGTTCCCGCGCCGCTGTAGGCATCCAGCAGCCGCGCCCCCGGTGCCAGATCCAGTCCACTCCGTACCACTTCCAGCAGAGTAGCCGCCTGGGCTGTGTGGGTCTGGAAGAAACTATCGGGCGCAAGCGCAAACACCACATCGTCCAGTTCTTCATGCAGTGTAATTTCGGGCGACAGTGCATCCGGATCATCGGTAAATTGCCAGGTAACATCCGCCAGATAGGGCACACGCGCCCGCCAGCGCTGCGCCAGCGCCGGGATTGTGCCCGTCCCATAGATGATCGCAATAGCATAGCCGTGCGTGGCACTGGCGCGGAGCGTCACCTGCTCCACCTCCCAGGCGGTTGTGTCAATCGCCGCGTGCAATCCCGCCAGTGCCGCGTTGAGGATCGGCAGCAGCAGCGGATCGTGCGCCATGTTCACGACACGGCGCGATCCGGCGGCATGGTAGCCGATGCGCGTGCCCTGCACATGCAAATGGGCCGTGTTGCGGTAGCCCCACGGATGCGGGGCCGGCAGCATGGGCGCTACCGGTGGCGCGGTCAGGTCGGCCAGTTTCGCCAGTTGCTCACTCAAGATAGTCTGCTTGAAGCGCAGTTGTGCGGGATAGGCAATATGCTGCCAGGGGATATGGTCCGCCCCCGGCAGGCGCGGCGGGACGCGGTCAGGTGACGGTGTTATGACTTCGACGACCTGCCCGTGGGCGAAGCTGGACTTGCGCTGTTTCAACTGCACGCGCACCCGCTCGCCGGGCAACCCACCGCCGGCAAAGATCACGCGCCCCTCCCAGCGCCCGACACCCGCGCCTCCCTGGGCCATTCCATCAATATCCAGTTCGATCTCGTCAGGGTATGAACTCATGAAAAACACTTTCAGTTTCGGTTAAACCAAACTATAAATACTACAAGATAGTATTCTAAACCATGTCCTTGAATAAAGGAATGGGGAAGTAAAGAATTCCTCCGACAGTGGGAGCGCGATGTATTCCTACCCTTCAGCGGGCATGACTCAGAACGGCAAACTACCAGGCCAGACTTGCCACAGACATTAGTTTAGCATGATGTTGGCATCAACGAACCATAGTATTCTCTACAAAGACCTCTCACAGGGCGCACGAGGTCAGAGGTGTACCAAACATGTGGGATATCAGGCAGCCATGCTCACCTGACGAAACCAAAAAGGGGAAGCGATATGACTTGTTCGCGTCGGTGTAGAAGCTTAACCCGATTGATGATCTACTCACTCCACACACAGACAATGTGAATACCTTCGATAGCACGAAGTATTCGCCGTATCCCAACCAAGAGCCCGCAGCACCGGTTCGATAAACATAGCGCGCGTTGTTTCACAGTACACGAGTTACGCGATTCCTGACCCGACAGGCAATGTTGCCTCCGGCAGGGCGAAAGATCCCATGCTTGTTCACAAAAAAGTTGCACGTTGTGCAACTTTTTTGTGCAGGACGTACGCGGTGCGCGTTCAAATGAGACAGCAACTCCTGTGAATGTCGTCTTCGCCAGCGGCAGCATGATTCGCTTGTTCGCTTGTTCGCAAAACATTTGCACACAGTGCAAATGTTTTGCGAACAAGCATGGGTTCTTCCGCCCTGCCGGAGGCGAGTCGGGCCGTTTATCCCGGCACATGCCGGGGTTGGAACCGACCGCGTACGTCCTATTGTGAACAAGCTAAAGAAGTACTATGCTGCCCAGGCGAAACCGGCGTTCGGGTCTGGCACCAGGCCGGAATTGACTGCACCGCGTAACTCCTGCCACATTAGTATAACGCAAAAATCGATAACATGGGTATGATAGTGATCCAATCCCTTTATGATAATACGATTTCATTGCAAAGAGGCAGTATTCCCGTTTACCCCATCATGCCATCACCCCATCGTCACCCAAAAGGATGGTATACTTACCCCCGATTAAGGCGAATAAGGCGATAGATACCGAACAGGCACAAAGCGAAACTTCTATGATCCCAACCCGTCGTCTGCTGATCCTGCTGCTGCTGGGCGCGCTGCTGATTGCCGGTGTGGGCGTTGCCCGCCCGTTGCTCTGGCTGGCGCTGCTCTACTTTCTGGCCGTGGTCGGACTGGTTGCCGCCGATCTGCAACTGACCACCCGCCCCGACGAGATCGAGGTCGAACGCATTCACGACACCAAGCTCTCGCTGGGCGCGGACAACCTGATCACCGTGCTACTGGCGAACCGTAGCAGTCGCGCGTTGCGTCTCACTTTGCGCGATGAGTATCCCTATAAGTTCCGCGTCGATACGGCATTTATTCGGGGGGAACTGCCACCTTACGATATTTTCGAGGCACACTACCATGTGCGACCGCTGCAACGCGGCGATTATCAGTTTGGCAATATTAACCTGCGCTATCACAGTCAGCTTCGGACCTTTATCCGGCAGGCGCGCTACCCTGCCACAGCCACGATCAAGGTTTACCCGAATGTGCTGGAGGTGCGCAAGTATGATCTGCTGGTACGCAAGGGGTTGCTGTTTGAACTGGGGTTACGCCAGGCACGCATCTTCGGAACCGGCACCGAGTTTGAGCGCCTGCGCGAGTACAACACCGACGATGAGTTCCGCCGGATCAACTGGAAAGCGACCGCCCGCCGGGGCAAGCCCATCGCCGCCGAGTATGAAACCGAGCGCAGCCAGTATGTCGTCAGCGTGATCGACACGGGCCGCCTGATGCGCCCGCCCATCGGTGATCTGGCCAAACTGGACTATGTGATCAACACCGCACTGCTGCTCGCCTACGTCGCCTCGCTCAAAGGAGACCATATCGGCCTGCTGACCTTTGCCGACGAGGTGGGTACCTACCTGAACCCCCGGCGGGGCAAGGCGCAGTTCTACCGCATGCTGGAGGCGCTCTACAATGTGCAGTTTCAGGGCGTCGAGGCCGACTATGCCCGCGCGCTGGGCTACCTGAGCCTCAAAAATAAGCGCCGCTCGCTGATTGTCGTCTTCACCGACCTGGTGACGCTTGATGCCGCCCGCCCCTTGATTGCCAATATGTCCCGCCTGGCAAAGCGCCATCTGCCGCTGTGCGTGACGATTAGCGACCCGAATATCACGCACCTGGCCGGGCAGGCAACCCCGAACAGCAATGCGGTCTACCGGCGCGCCGTCGCCGAGATGCTGCTGGACGAGCGCCGGGTGGTGCTGGATACGCTCAACCGCAGCGGCGTGCTGACGCTGGATGTGCCTGCCGACAAACTCACCGTCAGCGTAATCAACACCTATCTGGAACTGAAGGGCCGGGGACGGTTGTAAAACTACCGTCCCCGGCAGGTAAAAACGGCGTAACCGCCACAACTGCATCCGTATTGAGCGAACCATACAGATGGGGAAAGCGCTCGGCGGATGTGCGATCCTCAGCCGGAGCCTCATACACGATAGGGGCCGTTACCCTGTCGGCAGCCACTGTCAACACTACCAGGTCAAACTGTCCCCGGTAAAAACGATTGGCAACCCCGAGAAGTTGCGTTGCGGTTGAGCAGTGAATAAACCCCTCCTGCTCCAGTGATGTAGGACGGTAGCAACCCGTGGGTGCGGCCTGCGCCCATACCTGCCGTGTGGCAATATGGAAAATGATATGCTCTGCGGCGTTCCCCGTGCTGTCCGGTCGCTCCCACTGTTCCGCGCCCCGATTGTGATCCATTCGGCTCACCTCGCTCATCCTGTAACCTATGCCTGTTCAATACCGGCATCATATGATAGGACGTACGCGGTCGGTTCCAACCCCGGCATGTGCCGGGATAAACGGCCCGACTCGCCTCCGGCAGGGCGGAAGAAACCATGCTTGTTCACAAACATGTTGCACTTTGTGCAACATGTTTGTGAACAAGCTAAAAACAGGACCATGCTGCCGCAGGCGATTCCGCCGTTCACCGGGTGAAACACCCGGTTTGATGAACTACCGCGTACGTTCTGTCACATGATAGCACATGGCCTGACCACCACAACCAGTGCGCAACCAACCCTACCGGGGAAACGTCTGAACGGGCATGAACGTAGTAGATCGTGAGCGAAGCGCAGAAAAACGTCGCACCACACACAACATGTGACCTCCTGACCAGTGTCGTACATAGACATACCGGCACAGTATGTGGTAATCTTTCTATAACCGAAAATCAACTTTTTGCTCTGCGCAGGTCACGCGCTCACACACCCTTCCGGCACCTGGTCTTTCGCTGTTCTTTGGACAACCCGAATGGCTGACGGCAGAACATACAAAAGGCTGGATGGCATGACCGCAACTGGCAAAACAACCCGGCGTATCACTTCCATGAATGGGACGAGAATACCATGAGCATAACCATGACTCACAGCGATGACCATTTTGCCGATCCGGACCGGATTCGCCATGTTCGCGCCCATCCTCTCAACGACGAGGCATCGCGCCGTCTGGCGGCCATCTTCAAAGCTCTGGGCGACCCTACCCGCGTGCGCCTGCTGCATGCGCTCTCGCATGCTGAACTAACCGTTGGCGACCTCGCCCGTCTCCTGGAGATGGAAGACTCGCTCTCGGCCGTTTCGCATCACCTGCGACTGCTGCGCACCCTGCGAATTGTCAATGACCGGCGTGAAGGCAGGCAGGTCTACTATGCGCTGGAGGATAATCATATAACCCATCTGCTGCACCAGAGCCTGCAACATGTTCTGCACGCAACGCCTGAAGTGGGCCCGGAGTAACCACGGGATGCCTGGCAGCATGAACGGCGCGACTGCGAGAAATCGCCAGACCGGGGGGCTTTGAAACAGGACGGAGGTATGTGGTATACTTAGGGCCACAGATGTGTTCGCAGAAGCTTGTAGCAAAGCCCCGGCTCATTTGCAGCAATTCATAAGGAGTGTGTAATCATATGGCAGCGTATCGGAATCCGCGCGGTCGCACGCGGCGGAAGGAATGTGAGTTCACAAAATTGGGAATTGTCCCGGACTACAAAGATGTGAAGCGGCTCCAGAAGTACATCACGGCGCAGGGAAAAATCCTGCCGCGCCGCCGCACCGGGGTGACAGCCAGGATGCAGCGCAAGTTAGCGACTGCCATTAAACGAGCGCGTCATCTGGCACTGTTGCCGGCTGCACCGCAGCATACACGCAGCAGTTAATACGTATGCGCCGAGAGCAAGGCGCGGGTTAACCTGATCATGCCCTCCGAATCGACGACAGTACAGATTAAACCAGACGCATGGATCGCCGCAGTACAGTCTTCCTGGCAGTTATCCGGCCATCGGATAACCGGGCCGCGTAGTCGTGTGCTGCGGCACATTACCAGTTACACGGCTCCATTTACCGCTGAACAACTGTATACCGAACTTCAGCAGGATACTGCCCCACCAGGCCGCGCCACAGTCTATCGCACGCTGGAGCAACTGGCGGTTGGCGGTTGGGTTGCCCGTATCCATACGCAGAGTAGCGAAACCGGGTACATTGTGAGTTGGCCCGGGCATCTGCATCATCTGGTTTGCACCAACTGCGGCCGCGTAATCGCCTTTGAAGGTTGTGCCCTGGAGAATCTCCTTGCCAGCCTCGCTCGTCGGACGGACTTTGTGATCGAAGAGCATCTCCTGCAGATCTATGGCCGTTGCGCTGCGTGTCGCAGCCTGCTGGACGAGGACACGGTGTAGTTCAGCTTTGGGGCGCGGGAGCTATGTTCGCGCATTGCTGACTTTGGAGTACGGGAGCATGGCTCCCGCCCAACAAGCACAAACGGGGCATGCACAGTGCATGCCCCGTTTCATCTAATCAGTCAGGCAGAGACAGCGCATGTTGCCGCACGCACCCGGTCTCCTGTAACCTGTTCCCTATTCTAGCGTACCACGCCTGTTCCCGCTGCGACCGGTTTGTCGGGCTGGGTTCCCGATCCTCCCAGGATACCAAACTCCTCAAGTTTGGACTGAAGCGCAGCCTGGGCACTGCTTAACTGAAGCCGCCGCTCCAGGTACTCCACATCCAGGCGCTGGCGGCGCGCAATGGCGGCCGCATCGCTCAGATCATGTTTCCCCTGTTCAGAGCCCCGCCCCAGCAGCAGCTTGTGAACCAGGATATCTTCCGGGGCCAGCACCGCCACCCGCGCTCCTAGCAGCGGCATGCGCCGAAGCTGCTCGTACATTGGCGTATCCAGCACAAACGGATGATTCTTGCCGAGGCGCTTTACGCTCAAATCGTCAAAGAACTTGATGCCCCGCCACAACACTCGCTTCCCATCAAACTGAACCGCTTTCTGTTCGCGTTGTAGCAACTGAACGATCTTGTCCAGCCCTCCCGCAACAACCAGGATATCAATATCCTGAATTGGCCGTCGATCTCCATATAGATGAGCAGCAGCACCGGCACACACGCCCCAGAAAATATCATTGTTGTCGAGAAGACGCTGTGCAACGCTCAAATTGCCCGCGATCAATGACATAGCGATGGCTCCTTTATCTTCGCAAGCACACATCTTGGAAGTATAGCATTATCTATCTGCTTTAACAAATTGTAAACTTACACGACTTACGCGGTGGGCGTCCAAACTGCACGTTTGACAAGATGAAAGGCCGAATCGCCTGCGGCAGCATGGTACTTCTTTTTTCTTTTTTCCGAACATTTTGGCTCAAGGAGCCAAATGTTCGGGAAAAAGAAAGGTCGGTTCCGCCCTGCCGGAGGCGAAATTTTCTTTCGGGTTTGTGACCGCGTAAGTCGTGTAACTTATCCGGCCCGGTCTTGGCGTTGTGAGCCGGTTTACCTGTCTATGACGGCATCCTACGGCGCGATCACCAGCGGCAAGTAGACGCTGTTCTGGGCAGTGGCTTCGAGATAGGGTGAAACATTGCCCGCTATGTCACGGAAAGAGACCCGAATGCTAATAATGTCGGAGGGCAGGGGCACCTCTGCATAGTAGGAGTGATCCGGGTCATCCTCAGCCGTCAGTCGGCGCTCAATCTCGGCTGCCTGGAGATGCCACACATTTTCACCATCATTGACTTCGATCTCGACGGCTTCAACCCCACTGCCCTGATCCTCGGCCTGGAGCACCGCCAGCATCCCGGAGCCACGCTTCAACACGACCTTACCTACGGGTGGGTTGGTATCGACCAGGATTTCCTGCATATATGCCGGGGACGTATACCCGTTGACATCGCGGAAGCGCACATATACCGGCTGGGCCTCATCATATCCGGCTTTCAGTTGCACCAGCGGACGTGGTTCGTACGGCTGCCAACCCACATCACCGAAGAGCGGATCGCGGCTGATCTGCATTGCCGCAGTATCGGCGGGCGCTTCCAGTTCGAGCGTAATTGCAGCGGTATTACTCAGTTCGGGCGCGCGCACCTGGTACACGGGCTGCGCGCCAATGCCACTGATAGTAATGGGCAGACTGACCGGGGTAGAGCTAATGCCCATACGATTAACCGCCCGTACTTCCAACTGATAGGTTCCATCATAGAGAACCGCTTCAAAGGAAAAGCGCTCGCTCGTGCTGTCAAACGCACCATCTTCGGGCATTGCCGTCTGCCAGGGACCATCGTCGGCGCGGTATTCTACGCGCTCAATGGTGTTAATACTTACGGTACGCAGGAACGGCGAGGGGTATCCCGTATCGCTACTCTGCCCGGTGATGACCGGCCGCTCGCCGGGTTCAACCGACTGGATCGGGTCAAGTTCCAGGCTGGGGGTTGTGTCAAGCGGGTCGATAATTCCGTCTGCATCGCTGTCATAGTAGCCAAGCTGGGCACGCGCAGAGGGATCAATCGCGCCGTCAGCATAAGCCGACACGGGCGAGAGCATAATACTCGGCAAATTAGTTGGGCAACCCCCGATCTGGCTGTTGGTCGTGGGAGTATGCAGGTAGCCGCTGCGTTGCTCACAGGGAACCTGGGCCGATTTGTACTGATCGAGTGCGCCAAAGATATGGCCCATCTCGTGGGCGGCCACCGGGGCTAACCGCTGCTGTCCATACGAGCCGACGTCCGAGGTTAAAACCATAAATGGACCGTTGATATAGGCATAGGCAAAGCGGTTGTCGGCAAAGCGTCCATTGGCGTCGTTTGCGCTGTTGGCAACAAAAATGAGTGTCGCCCAATCGCTCCCCTGCTGCTCACGCAGATCATACGCGGCCGCATACGCTTTTTCAAAATAGTTCCCGCTGTACCCCATATTTCCGAGCAGATCACCAATCCAGAGACCCTCTTCATACAGGCTGTAGTTAATCGGCTCATAGGCGGTCGGGACAACCTGTACATCCAGGTGGAATCGCAACCGCGCATCGGGCAACTGCGCGGCCCACCAGTCCAGGGAAGCCTGCACCTGCTCCGTAACAGCCGCAATCTCGGATGTGGTCCAGTCTTCGAGCGAGGGCTCGGCACTGCCGTTGCTCTCCGGCAGAATCATCCGAACGGCAACATCCCCGGCCATAAACTGGCTGGGACCGGAAGATTGCCGCGATAGACCTTCGGGATTGGCTGGGGGTGGGGGCGGTACCAGGGCATCATCCGTCAGTGGTTCCGGCGTTTCCCCGGTGCCGGACGATCCGGTTGCCGGCACCGGATAAGCGAGTGTAAGCCCGGCAAAGAAAAGTACGCAGCATAGTAGTAGAGTGGGATATTTGTTATGCATGATGTTCCTATAGTGTGATGCAGGTGTTGATTGCACGGAACAGCAATCATAGTAATGTCCGAAATGTTGCTATCAGCCATGAATGTTTACTGACAAAGGCAGCATAACGCGATATTCGGGTTATGCCAAGAGGCGCAAAGTCCTGTCACCCTGAGGCATGTGGGGGAGCAAGGGACTAGTGCTGATAGGCGCGAGGTACTACTTGAAATTTCAGGAGATTTCGCCAGTAGTTATGCCAAGGGGATGCAGCATATCACCACGCCAGACGCCGTCTATCTGGACGGGGCCAAAATAGATGGGGGTATCGGCGACCTGCGCAAGCTGATCCAGCAGCGCCTGATCGCGCAGTGGAACAGGCAGTTTAAGCTGACGACTATTGGAGGCGGGCACCCCACCGGCACCAATCCGGCTGACCAGCAGCGCTGTGTCGTCGCTGGTCAGCAACTCGCCCTCTACCCGGACAAGCTGCTGTTCATACGCAGCAGCGTTGGCAAGCAGTTCACCGATTGTGACGGTTGGGGGAGAGAGGAACGTCAGCTTGTCCGGCGTAAACCGGTAACGATAGCGCCCTGCGGGACCGAAGGTGCCCGGCCCGCTGACCTGTCCCTGGGCCTGCACAATGCCATATCGCACCACGCCGCTCTGCGCGAGTTCGGCGACGACGGGGGAATCAAGTGATGGGCCAATCCAGAGTTGTTGGGAAGGGTCGGATACCAACGGTTGCGGCGGCGGTGTGGCGCTGAAACTCAGGCCATCCAGCAACACCACGCCGGCTGGACGCACAAAGAGGTAGCCGATAACCGTGACCGAACCGCGCACAGGCGTACCGTCCAGCAGGTCCGCAACACCTACGAACCCCGATTCATCCGGCAATGACGTTACCGGATCACCGGATGCACAGGCCGATACCAGCAACAGGCCCAGCAACAGGCAGCGCCATATCCGCACCAGCGGAGTGCATATTGAATTGGTCGCGCGGGGAGCAGTCGTCACTATCAGCTTCTTGTATTGTTCAATCACTTGCCCTGTTTATGTATTGTACCATAGCCAGTTACGGACATCGCATTGATTATATGGCATGAAGCATCTGCCGTCCCGGGCCGGATTCCTACGCAAGCCGGTCAACCCCGGCATCTTCCCGGCCCTGAACTATGCTCCCGCCATGGTTCACCCCCGGGGCTGGAATCAACGAGTTTTCCCTTTATTGACAGGCTGAGATAGCCGATTGATAGGTTTTGACAGCTTTTTTGCTAGGTTTGCGCGCCGGTTCATGCTACAATACCAGGCATCAACGATTTCGTACTATGCATCACAAATACTGATAACATGTACCATAGTTGTACATATAAGTAAGACATTAGCACAACAGCCGCCGGTGTGCGGTTGACGGTCAAATAAAATAGAGTGAGAGGAATACAGAGCAAGCTATGGGAACGAAAAACTCACGACTGCAAGGCTTTTACCAGCTTAATCCATTTGAACGGCTCCAGATGGTCGGGGCATTTGATGGGTTGAATGACCAGGATCTGCACGCCCTCCACGGTGGCAGCGGGTCATTGTCGATAGAGCGTGCAGATAAGATGATCGAGAATGTCGTTGGTACATTCAACTTGCCGTTGGGCATTGCTACTAACTTTGTCATTAACGGGCGTGATACGTTAGTCCCCATGGTAGTTGAGGAACCTTCGATTGTTGCGGGAGCAAGTTACGCCGCCCGACTCGTACGCGCGGGTGGCGGCTTTCAGACCAGCAGCACGGAGCCGCTGATGATCGGCCAGATCCAACTGGTTGCGGTGGCCGAACCGGTGCGGGCGCGCGATGCTATTCTGGCCGGCAAAGATGAGATCCTGGCGCTGGCGAATGCCCAGAGCCTCAGCCTGATACGGCTGGGGGGGGGCGCGCGCGATGTCGAGGTCAACTTCTTCGAGAGCAGTCCGATGGGACCAATGCTCGTGGTTCACCTGATCGTTGATTGCCGGGATGCCATGGGCGCGAATGCCATCAACAGCATGTGCGAGGCAACTGCGCCGCTGCTGGAGCAGATCAGCGGCGGGCGGGCGTACCTGCGCATCCTCTCAAACTTGAGTGACCGCCGCCGAGCACGCGCACGCGCGGTGGTGCCGCCGACCGCCCTCACCCGCAACGGGATCAGCGGTGAAGAGGTGGCCGAGGGGATCATGTGGGCCTATGCGTTTGCCGCAGTTGATCCTTATCGCGCGACAACCCATAACAAAGGGATTATGAACGGAATTGACCCGGTGCTGGTGGCAACCGGGCAGGATTGGCGCGCAATCGAAGCCGGTGCGCATGCCTATGCTGCGCGCAACGGGCAATATACTTCGATGAGCGTGTGGGAACGCGATGCTGACGGCAATCTCGTCGGCACGCTGGAGTTGCCTCTGGCGGTGGGGATTGTGGGCGGCGCAACCAAAGTTCACCCGTCGGCACAGGCGGCGCTGAAGCTGCTGAATGTGCAGAGCGCCAATGAACTGGCCGAGATCTGTGTGTGTGCCGGCCTGGCGAGTAATCTGGCGGCAATGCGCGCGCTGGCAACCGAAGGTATCCAGCGGGGACATATGGGCCTGCATGCGCGCCAGATTGCGCTGGCGGCCGGGGCCGGCGGTTCCCTGGTGGATACGATTGCGCGGCGCATGATCGAGGAGCGCAACATCAAACCGGCGCGGGCTGAGATGCTGCTGGCCGAACTGCACGGTGCAGTCAGCGAGCAAATCGAGTCGGTTTAAGCCCGGAGAGTTCTGCCATGTTCACAAAGACGGGGTGACACAGCGCATTTCCGCCCTGCTGCACTCCGTCTTTGTCTTATCTGTAACATCCCAGACAAGGAGCTTATACATATGATGCAGCCACAACGTCCTGTAGGGCTGGTTGGGTATGGAACGTATGTCCCCCGCTATCGGATTGCGGGCAAAGAGATTGCGCGTATCTGGACCGATGGTGAGGGGGGCGTGCCCGTCACATCAAAGAGTGTGCCCGGCCCGGATGAGGACACGATCACAATGTCGATTGAGGCGGCGCGGAATGCGCTTGCACGGGCGCAAGTGCCGGCCGAGCAGATCAGTGCGGTGTGGGTGGGCAGCGAGAGTCACCCCTACAGTGTGAAACCCAGCGGTACGGTTGTTTCCGAGGCGCTGGGCACATCGCCCTGGATCAGCGCGGCAGACTGGGAGTTTGCCTGCAAAGCAGGGAGCGAGGCACTGACCGCCGGTATGGGGATGGTCGGCAGCGGTATGGCCGAGTATATTATGGCAATCGGTGCCGATACTGCCCAGGGTCGTCCCGGCGATGCGCTGGAGTATACTGCTTCGGCGGGGGCGGCGGCGCTGCTGCTGGGCCCGGCAGAGCAGGCGGTCGCGACGATTGAGGCGACGCTCTCATATGTCACCGATACACCCGACTTTTTCCGCCGGGCCGATCGACCCTACCCGGTGCATGGGCATCGCTTCACGGGTGAGCCGGCCTATTTCCACCATATCCGCACGGCGGCGACCCGCCTGCTGACTGAGTTGGGGCGCACACCGCAGGACTACACCTATGCGATCTTTCACCAACCCAATGCCAAGTTCCCGCAGTCGGTCGCCAAACAGTTGGGCTTTAGCCAGGAGCAGATTGCGCCGGGTCTGCTTTCGCCGGAGATTGGGAATACCTACTCGGCGATTGCGCTCGCCGGTCTGTGTGCCACACTTGATGTTGCCAAACCGGGTGATACCATTTTTATGACCACCTACGGCAGTAGTGCCGGGAGTGACGCCTACTCGCTGGTTGTCACCGAGGCATTGCTTGAGCGCCGCGAGCGCGCCCCGCTGACCACCGCGTATCTAGCGCGGCAGGAGTTTATCGACTACGCGATGTATGTGAAGTGGCGCAACGAACTGGTGGTCGGCTAACGCAGCAGGTCTGGCAAACATCCTGAATGCAGAAACGTCAACATGAGGAAGCATATGAAGAACGTTTATATTGTTGGTACGGGCGCAACGCCGGTTGCCGAGCACTACACCCGTACGCTGACTGATCTGGCGCTGGAAGCGTTGCGTGCCGCGGTTGCGGAAGTAACCCCGGTTGTTGCTCCCGGCAATATCGGCGCACTCTACGTAGGGAATGCGCTGGGGGATATTGTGGCGGGGCAGGCGCACCTGGGCGCGTTCCTGGCATCGGCGGCCGGGTTGGCTGGCATCGAGGCGGTGCGGGTCGAGGCGGCCGGCGCAAGCGGTGGCGCAGCCCTGCGTCAGGCAGCCCTGGCGGTTGCGAGCGGCGCGCATGATCTGGTCGCGGTGATTGGGGTCGAGAAGGTCACAGATAAGCTCGATGCCACGGTGGAAACCGGACTGGCGCTGGCGACCGACTCGGACTTTGAGGCCGAGCAAGGGGTCACACTCACGTCGCAGTGGGCCATGCTGATGCGCCGCTACATGCACACCTATGGTTATCCGGCGGAAGCCTTCGCGCCATTCCCGGTTAATGCGCATACCAATGCGGCCGCTAATCGGGGGGCGATGTACCGCTTCAGCATTAACCCGGACAAATACAAGAAGGCCGGGCAGGTTGCATCGCCTTTGAATATGCTCGACTGCTCCTCCCTGGCCGATGGTGCGGCCGTGGTGCTGCTGGCCTCCGAGAGCGTTGCGCGTGAGCTGAAAAGCCGCTCCGTGCGGCTCGCCGGCAGTGCGCTGGCAACCGACCGGCTAGCGCTGCATGACCGACGCGATCCGCTCTGGCTGGATGCGGCGCAACAGAGCGCGGCGAGTGCGCTCAAGCAGGCCGGAGTTGCGCCGGATGATGTCGATGTGCTGGAGTTGACCGATCCACATGGTATTACGGCAGCGCTGGCCCTGGAGTCCTGCGGGTTTGTGGAGCGCGGCAGCGCCCCCCGGCATGCCGCCGATGGTGGCATTGCCCCGGGTGGCACAACACCACTGGCGACGGCCGGTGGCTACAAGGCGCGGGGCGATGTCGGCGGTGCCGGCGGAATATACCAGGTTGTCGAACTTATCCGGCAACTCCGGGGCGAAGCAGGCGCGGCCCAGGTTACCGATGCGCGCGTGGCGTTTGCGCAGTGCCTCGGCGGGGTCGGAGCAACGGCGGTGACGCATATCCTGGTCAATGATGCGTAGCCGGGTTCTGGTTCAACCATACAAACATGACATGTGAGGAGCATAGATATGGATCTTGCAAAACATTGGCGACAGAAGGGTGCGCGTTACCGGCTGGAAGGGCAGCGCCATCGCACAACGGGTGAGGTGCGCTTTCCGGCACGTCCGGCGGCGCTGGGGGATGACCCGGCCACATGGGAGCCGTGTACACTGAGCGGCAAGGGGGAGATCTACAGTTTCTCCGTTTTGCGGCAAGCGCCCGAGGGATTTGATCAGGCCACGCCCTACCCGGTTGCGCTGGTCAAACTGGCGGAAGGCCCGCTGGTCACGGCGCAACTGACTGACTGCGCCGAGGCAGATCTGGCAATCGGCCGGCCGGTTGAAATGGTCACGCGTCGGTTGAAAGACACCGGCGAGGATGGGTTGCTGGTGTACGGCTACAAATTCCGTCCGGTGCTGCAATAACGCTGTTTGCTTACGCTGCCTCTAAAAACCCCCGTTCCTGTCTGGGAACGGGGGTTTTGCATGGGTGGGGGATTCCCCGCCAGGGACGCGCTTCTGCCTGTCCGGTTCCCGCCGAAAGGCCGGACATATCCGATCAGGCACGGAATACCTCGCCCTACTGCCGGCCTGCTCCTGGCGGGGATAGGCATCTCAGGTACGCGTAATTCTTAAGCTGTATAGCAAACAATAAAACTTGCTTTACAATAGCATTGCTGTACAATAGCAGCAGCAGCAGAAGTTCAGCTTCAACAACAGTAACAATCTTGTAAGGCTATGGTAACGACTGTTGCTTTCAGCACACATCGGTTTATACTAAAGTTAAGCAGCAGACCCTGGACAGAGTCACGCTCCCCGCTTTATCCAGCACCGAAGGAATGAAGCCATGCCTGAGTTTATCCCACCGCAGACAAACAATGCAATGCCGGTAGAGGAGGCACAACGGTACAAGTTAGCTGAGGCCATAGAGCGGGAGGGCGACGCCTTCTTTCGTATGCTGTTGTCGTCCCACACTGTTGTCATCCTGTTGATTATCCCAACAACGGGTGACATTGTCGCCGCAAACCCGGCAGCCGGCGCATTTTATGGCTATCCGTCCGGTACCTTACGGACAATGAATATCACGGCCATTAATACGCTGCCGCCGGATCAGGTGCGTACTCAGATGCAGCAGGCCCAGACGGGACAGGGGAACTGGTTCCATTTTCGCCATCGGCTGGCATCCGGTGAGATGCGTGATGTAGAGGTCTATTCCAGTCCGGTTACGATTGGCGGGTGGACGCTACTCTGTTCGATTATTCATGATATTACAGCGCATAAGCAGGCCGACTCAGCCCTGCAGCAAATGCAGGAAGAGTTAGAACTCCGGGTGGAGGAGCGCACAGAGACGCTCACCCGGATCAATAGTGTCTTGCAGATGGAAATTGCCGAGCGGCAGCGCATTGAAGCGGCCCTGGAGCGGCTCCAACACTACCATGAATTAATCTTACAGGCGGTGGGCGAGGGTATTCTGGGGCTAGATATCACCGGACGAATAACATTCGTCAACTCGGCGGCGGTGCGGATGGTGGGCTATACGGCTGATGAGTTGCTCGGTCAAACGCCGCAACTTCTCCTATCCCACACCACCACTCCCGCCGCTGCCGGAACGGCAGATACGCCGGACCACAGTACAATTTATGCAGCGCTTCAGTATGGTAGCACGCAACAGTCAGCCAACGAGACGTTCTGGCGCAAAGACGGTAGCTCGTTTCCAGTTGAGTATACCAGCACCCCCATGCTAAACCATGGAGAATCCGAAGGAACGGTTATTCTTTTTCGGGATATTACCGAGCGGAAAGCGGCTGAAGCACGGCTCTGCCATCAGGCGCTACACGACATCCTCACTGGTCTACCAAACCGTACGCGCTTCCTGGACATCCTGGAACAGGCGATGATCCGTGCGGAGCGGGATGCGCACTATTGCTTTGCGGTGCTCTTCCTGGATCTGGATAACTTCAAGGTGGTAAACGATAGCCTGGGCCACCTGGCCGGTGATCAACTACTCATCACGATTGCTCGACGCCTGCGTACCTGTTTGCCGCCGGAAAGCACCCTGGCCCGATTTAGCGGCGATGAGTTCACCATCTTGCTCGGCCGCATAACCGACATCACCGAGGTTGTTGCGCTGGCTAAGACTATTCAGCAGGTACTGAATGTACCGGTGCAGGTGAACAACTATAAGATCAACACATCAGTAAGTATTGGAGTGACATTCAGTTCAACTGCCTATACCCACCCGGCGGATCTGCTGCGTGATGCCGACGCGGCGCTGCACCAGGCAAAAGCGCAGGGTCGGGACTGCTATGTGATATTTGATAAAGCGATGCGGATGCAGGCACTGGAGCGGCTCTACACTGAGAATGATCTACGTCATGCCATTGAGCATGCCGAGTTGTACCTGCACTATCAGCCGATCTTGCATCTGCCCACCGGGCAGATTGCGGGATTTGAAGCGCTCGTCCGCTGGCAGCATCCCCAGCGGGGCACTATCTCTCCAGTGGGATTTATTCCTATTGCTGAGGAAACCGGCCTGATCGTTCCGTTGGGTTGGTGGGTGTTGCGCGCGGCATGCCGGCAGATGCATACGTGGCAGCAGCAATTCCCGGCATGTCAATCCCTGGTAATCAATGTCAATCTCTCGGTTCAGTCGGTAATTCACCGAGATGTCGTACCCTCGATTCGAGCCATTCTGGAAGAGACGGAGCTTGATCCCCAGTTCTTACATCTCGAAATTACCGAAAATGTGATGATGGATCATGCGGATACGACAATTGCTACGCTACGTCAACTAAGCGACATGGGCATCCGGCTGTGCATTGATGATTTTGGAATTGGCTTCTCATCGTTGCGCTACTTACATCGCTTTCCGATTCATATACTCAAGATCGATCGCGCGTTTGTCAGTACACTGCGGGAGAATGCCGAGAGTCGCGCCATTACCCAGAGTATCGTATCGTTGAGCCATACCCTGGGCAAAGAAGTGGTTGCAGAAGGGATCGAAACAACTGACCAACTGGCAGCACTACGCGAACTAAAATGCGAGTATGGGCAGGGCTACCTCTTTTCCCGCCCCGTGGATAGCACAACCGCTACAGCGCTGCTGGCGGAGGGAAATCCGTATCGTTAAAAGATGCAGGCTGTGGCAGCATGAGCGGCGCAGCGTAGGACAACGAAGGTAGCTGCGCCGACAACTGGGGACGCCGCGAGCGGCACCCCAACCGACAACAAGCCGACCTGTGAAGCATACGCCTCCAGGCCGGCTTATGACCATATTCTGCTATCCGGCATGTCACACCAGGGAACGGAGGACACCCACAACACGCCCCTGGACGCGCACATTCTCTGGCGTGGTATAAATCGGCTCCATCGTCGTATTAGCGGGTTGAAGGCGAATACGCTGGCCCTCGTGATACAACTTCTTCAGTGTCACCGCATTTTCATCGACCAGGCGCACCGCAACCATCTGCCCATTGTCGGCAGTTTCCTGAAAACGCAGCAGCACGATATCATTATCGTCAATAAGCGCATCGATCATCGAATGCCCGCGCACCCGTAGTGCGTAGACATCCTTGAGCCGCTCGGCCGGCGCGAGGTCGGTCGGCACCTCAACCATTTCATGGTCGCCGGTACTGGTATCTTCGGGATCGGGAAGCGGCCCGCCCGCAGTAATCACCCCGAGCAACGGTACCGCGAAAGCTGATCGACCGGAGGGCTGAACGGGAATGCTGGATGGCGGCAGGGTGATGCCCCGGGAAACCTTACCCTCACGATTAAGTTTCCCCTTTTCCTGAAGTGCCTTGAGGTTGTAGGCGACCACCGATGTTGACGAAATCTTCAGATCCGTCTGAATATCACGGATGGCGGGGGGATAGCCATGCTTCTGCATGAACTCATGGATGTAGGACAGGATGCGCTCCTGCCGCTGCGAGAGACCGTCGGCTGTTCGCATGAATTTTGTCCTTTCGTTGACCGCAGCCAAATCGGCCCGCGGTAGCGCCTGGGGTTAGAATGTGCAACTACTTCGCTCCGTGCAGCGTCTGTCCTCAAAATAGAATGAACGTACAACAAAACCTGTGCGTAAACAGAGTACTAGAACTTATGTAGCATTTTCATTATAGCAACCAAACACTTGTGCTGTCAAGAGTCAATTTTAGAAAATCGGCAGATTCGATGAAGTTGCGGTCCGAATTGCTGTAATTCACAGGACGTACGCGGTTGAGATCCAAACCGGACGTTTGACCCGATGGCCGCCACTTCGCCGGCGGCAGCATGGTACGCTTTTTGGCTTTTTCACAAACATGTGGCTCAAGGAGCCACATGTTTGTGAAAAAGCCAGGGAGTCTTCCGCCCTGCCGGAGGCGAAATCCCCTTCCATATCAGTGACCGCGTACGTCGTGTCATTCATCGATAAACGTGCAAATGTTACGCCGTTTATGGAAATACAACAAGAGTATGACTCCCATACTCCCCAGTTCGCCGGACCGGCCGGCCGGGAATCCGGCTGTTTCAGTAGCTTTTCCAGCATGCTATAATTGAGGAACAGGTAAGCTTGCGGGAGGCATAGGATGGACTATGTAATCGGTGTGGATTTAGGCGGAACGCAGCTTCGCGCCATTCTGGCTGATCCGGCGGGAACGATTTACACGGAGATACGGGTACCAACAGAGGCCCATCGCGGCCCGTCGGCAGTGATCGAGCGGATTATCGAGTGTATTGTCAAGGTACAGGCCGCGCTGCCAGCCGATGGAACCCTGCTGGGCGTGGGTATCGGCACGCCCGGTCCACTTGATCCGGATACCGGGGTTGTGTTCACCACCCCCAATATGCCCGGCTGGCACCGGGTACCGCTGCGTGACATGTTGATTGAACGGACGGGACTGTTGGTAGAATTGGGGAATGATGCCAATGTGGCGGCCCTGGGCGAGTGGCGGTTTGGCGGTGGCGCGGGGCATCGCCATTTTGTCTACATTACCGTCAGTACCGGTATCGGTGGGGGCGTGGTTGTCGATGGGCAGTTGCTGCTGGGTCGCCTGGGGGCCGGTGCTGAACTGGGCCATATCATTATTAACTATGCAGAGCGCAAATCATGGGAAGATCTGGCATCGGGCACGGGACTGGCCGCCGCCGCCGCCGTAGCAATGGCGGAGAATCCCACCTCGCTGCTGCACGACCTGGCAACGCCGACAACCGTGACGGCCGCGCATGTCGCGCTGGCGGCGTCGCGCAGTGATCCGCCGGCCCAGGCGCTGATGCAGCAGGAAGCGATGCTGCTGGGTATCGGCTTTGTCAGTGTGCTGCATCTCTTTAGTCCCGAGCGGATCATGGTGGGTGGCAGTGTAATAACCTCCAATCCCTACCTGCTGGAGGATGCACGGCAGGTGGTGCAAGAACGGGCCATTGCCGATGTCTACCGCGAAGTGCCCATCGAAGTCGCCACTCTGGGTGACCAGGTCGGGGTGCTGGGTGCGGTGGCGCTCCTGCTTTACCAGCGCGAGAAGCGCGGCTAAAAGCGAATGTCTGCTGGTGCGCTCATCATCAAGCCACCAGCAGAATGTTCATATGTGAAGGTTGACGGACCATGCAAGGCGTTGAACATCTGCAACCCGTGCGCCGGACCGATCCCAGGCACATTGTGCGCCTGGCCTGGTTGGTAGTACTGGTTGCTTTCGGATTGTTCTGTTCGGCAATGACAACCTCGGGGTATCTCTTCTGGAGTTACCGTGCGAATGCCACGATTGAACAGAACGGCACATTGATTGTACGCGAGCCCACACCGCTGGAGTGGGCCAACTGGAAGCGCAAAGATCGGACTGCGTTTGAGCAACCCCTCTCACGCGATATAACCGTCAGTGAGGGCGACCGGGTACGCATAAACGCACAGGCCGGCTATGGGCAGGCGGCCTCTATTCGCCTGTTCGATCAGAGTCGGCTTGACCTGTGGGCCGGGGCGGACCTGCTGCTGGATAAGTTGCAGACGAGCCAGTGGAATGATCAGGCCCAGCGCGTTGTGTTGCACCAGAAGGGCGGTTATGTGCGCTATGATCTGCGCGGCGACCAGCCCTACCAGCAGGTTTCCTATCAGGTACGGGTTGGCGAGACGCTGGTACATCTGGCTCCCGGCGGGAGTTATAGCATTGAGGTACTGCCGCAAGCGGAGGAACGCCGCATCCTCGTCGCTACCGACAATGCGCTGGCACTGCTGCGGGCGGATATTGCGGTACGCTCCGGGCGCGCCGAGGTACAGGGGAGCGGCCATACGGTTATTCTTACAGCCGGGCAACGGGTTGAAGTTGATCCCGTGGGGACACCCTCACTGCCCGTTCCGGCACGCTGGCAGTTGATCCGCGATGGCACCTTCAACCGTTACACCGAGGAGGAGTATAACAATACAACCGCGTCTGACACCTCGAACCTGCTCCGGGCGAATACCTGGGAGGTGAGTGGTCAACGGGTGGACCCCCGGGCGACACCCAATGGCTTCTTCCAACTGGCAAAGAGTTGCCCACCGCCGGACCCGACGCTCAACTGTGATCCCCGGGAATGGCGCAATGTCGCTAATTTTATCCGGGCCGGCGGGGAAACGAAACCGTTTATCACCAGTATTTCGCAGGCACTGGGCGTGAACCGCCAGGGGGTAGATATCTCCGAGTATCGCTCGCTGGTCTTTTCGGCCTGGGTACGCGTGCTGCACCAGTCGGTCACGCTTACGGGGGAACGCGGCTCGGAGTGCCCGATGATGATTCGTTTCACCGGCAAGAAAAACAATCCGGCTGACCCGCGTCGGCAGAGTGTGCTCTGTATCTATAGCAGCAACGATCCGACACTGGAGCCGGTCGAGTCGCCGGAAATTACATACCAGCGGGTTGAACCCTACACCTGGTATCATGTGGAGTTGCAACTCCGCGATGAGAACTGGCTGCCTGATTTTAAGTATCTGGAGAGCATCCAGATTGATGCAAACGGCCATGATTATAATTCGCATGTGACCGATATCTCATTGATTGGTTCGCACTTCGCTCCAGACGATAACAATCTTCCTTGATGGGAGAAGACAAGAAGGTCGCTTTTATCTGGCTATTCCGATTCTGGCAATTCTATGAGGAACATGTATGCGAAATATCTGCGTTATTGGCACGGGTTACGTTGGCCTGGTGACGGGCGTCTGTTTCGCCGATCTGGGAAATACCGTTACCTGCGTTGAGATTGATCTGCACAAGCTGGACATTCTGCGGAGTGGGCGCACGCCAATCTACGAGCCGGGTCTGCTGGACCTGCTGGATCGCAATATGCGGCTGGGGCGGCTCAACTTTACCGATGACTATGCCAAAGCGCTGGCCGAGGCAACCTTCGTTTTTATCACCGTCGGCACACCAATGGGCTCGGATGGAGCCGCCGATCTGAGTCAGGTTGAGTCGGCCGCGCATCAGATCGGGTTGCATCTGCGCCATGATGCAGTCATTATTGACAAGAGCACTGTTCCGGTAGGTACCGGCGATATGGTCAGTCAGATTATTGCGGAGAATGTGCAGCCGGATATCTCCTTCAGCATTGTGTCTAACCCCGAGTTCCTGCGCGAAGGGAGCGCGGTCAGCGATTTCTTTAACCCGGACCGGATTGTGCTGGGCTCAACTGATCGGGCAGCGGCACAACAGGTAGCGGACCTGCATACGGCGCTTGGCTCCGAGATTATTATCACCGATCTGCGTACGGCAGAGATGATCAAGTATGCGTCGAATGCGTTCCTGGCAACACGCATCTCCTTCATTAATGAGATCGCGCAGATCTGCGAGCGGCTCGGCGCTGATGTGAAAGAGGTTTCGCGCGGCATGGGGGTAGATAAGCGGATCGGTCCTTACTTCCTCGACGCCGGGATTGGCTATGGCGGCTCCTGTTTCCCCAAGGATGTACTGGCACTACACCATATGGCAGCAACCGCAGGATGCCATCCGCAGTTACTCCAGGCGGTGATGGATATTAACCACGATGCGCGTCAGACCTTTGTCCAGAAGGTCCGCGATATCCTGGGCAATCTCGACGGCGCGCTGATCGGGGTGCTGGGTCTGTCGTTTAAGCCCAACACCGATGACATGCGCGAAGCGCCCTCGGTAGACATTATCCGCAGCCTGCAGGCGGAGGGCGCGCGGGTCAAGGCATATGACCCGGTGGCGATGGAGGTTGCCGGCGAGGTGCTGCCAACCGTAACCTACTGCGCAACGGCCTATGATGTCGCCAAAGAAGCCGACGCACTCTTGATTATCACCGAGTGGAATGAGTTTAAGCAACTCGCATTTGACAAGATCAAGCAGTATATGCGTCGTCCGGTCATTCTAGATGGACGTAATATCTACGATCCGGCCGAAATGTCCGGCAAAGGCTTTATCTACCGGGGCGTCGGGCGGGGTATGCCCATGGAAGAAGTTGCCCCCGTCAGTTCATAAGTTGATCGGCGTACGATATGCTCTTCACGGGTATTGATCTGATCGAGGTTCCCCGACTACAACGGGCAGTGGAACGCTGGGGCCGGCGGTTCCTCTGTCGGGTGTTTACATCGGGGGAATTGGCCGACTGCGGTTGCAGCACTATGCCGCTGCCGGAGCATATCGTGCCGCCCCCCCCCAACTATACCTCGCTGGCGGCACGTTGGGCAGCAAAGGAGGCGGCGGCCAAAGCGCTGGGTGTGGGCCTACGGGGACTTGCGGGTCAGCGGAATGCCGCCTATGCCGATGCGCCACGTATTGCCTGGACCGATATCGAGGTGACACGCGGCGCGTTAGGGCAACCCCTGTTGCGGCTGCATGGTACAGCAGCGCGGGTGGCGGCAGCGTATGGTGTACGCGAACTGGCCGTCAGCCTCGCGCATACTCAGGCTTATGCGGTAGCACATGTAATTGGCCTTGGCGATGCCGGTACAGGGGAGATCAACATAGAATGACGCACGGGAACAGGAAGTCGGACACCTCGGCGGTGGCGTTCCTTTTCCCCCTTCTTGTATTTACACGAGTTACGCGGTGGTTGATCCGACAGGAGATTCCGCCTCCGGCGGGGCGCAAGAAAAAAAGCGTACCATGCTGCCGCAGGCAAATCGGGCTTTCATCGGATGAAACGTCGAAACGTCCCGCTTGGACACGCACTGCGTAAGTCCTGTTATTTAGCATCGTTCAACATTGGTGATGCGCACTTGACACTTCGTTCTTATGAACTTTGAATTTTTAATCCGGACATCGCTGGATCGGAGTCCCGGCTTCAGCCGGATCGGAGTCCCGGCTTCAGCCGGATCAGGCGTTCCGGGTAGTGTGCCGCTGCCGAGGCAGGCATCCCACCGGCTAAAGCCGGGACTCCAGGATGGTTCATAAGCCGGGACTCCAGGTCATTTCATATTTGGATCGGGCGTTCCCTTCAGGATGCCGCAGTCCCGGCAGGCATTCACCGGCTAAAGCCGGGACTCCAGTGAAGCACATATCCGGACTATTTTTCAATCTTCATAAGGCAGCACGACCCGAACGGTAAGCGGTCAAGTGCATTTGAACGATGCCTTTGATATCAACCTTTGGTTTTGGATTTCCATCCTCTGCCTGCGATCTGCGCAAGATGGTGTAAAATAGAGCGCTACCTGGAGGAAAAACCTATGCAGCTTGTGACGACCGAACAGATGCGCCACCTGGAACAGCGCACAGTAGACGCAGGCGCGACCTGGGCCGGCCTGATGGAACAGGCCGGCTGGGGCGTTGCGCAGGAAGGACTACGCCGGCTGGGTAATCCCCAGGAACGGCGCGTGCTGATACTGGTTGGCCCCGGCAACAATGGCGGGGATGGCCTGGTTGTCGCACGACATCTGCATGATGCGGGAGCCCAGGTTAGCCTGTACATCTGGAAACGCAACGAGTCGCCGGAGGATGCGAATCGCCGGCGCTGCCGCCGGCGGGATATACCCGAGATCGCAGCAGCAGACGATGCTGATCGCACCCATCTGCGCCAATTACTCACGGAGGCGGACCTGATTGTGGATGCGCTGTTGGGCATGGGTACCAGCCGTCCCGTAGCAGGCGACCTGGCCGAAATTGTTACAACGGTCAACCATCTCAGCAAACAACACACCGGTAGCACTACGCCAGGCATGACCGCTACTATTCTGGCAATCGATGTTCCGACCGGCATTCACTCGGATAGCGGAGCGGTGCTGGAGGTGGCCCTACACGCGGATATCACCGTTGCAACCGGGTTGCCCAAGCGCGGCCTGCTGTTTTATCCTGGAAAATTATACGCGGGCGAGTTGACCCTGGCCGATATCGGTATCCCGCCGCGTGACCTGGAGATGATTATGAGCGAAGTTATCACGGCAGAACAGGCGCGGGCACTTTTGCCTGCACGTCCGGAGGATTCACACAAGGGAACGTTTGGCAAAGTGATGATTGTGGCCGGTTCCCTGCACTATCCCGGCGCGGCAACCCTGGCAACCACCGGCGCGGGGCGCGTTGGGGCCGGGTTGGTGACGCTGGCAACGGCCCGCAGTGTTCTACTTGCCGGCGGGCGCGGTCCGGAGGTGACGTTACTGCCGCTGCCCGAGGCCGAACTGGGCACCCTTGGTCTGTCGGCGGCGGAAGAACTGCTGAAGAATCTTGACGGCTACCAGGCGCTGCTGGTTGGGCCGGGCCTGGGGCAGGAAGAGCCGACCAGCCGGTTTATTCAGCGCCTGTTTGGCATGGAGCAGTCGCGCAAGCGGCCGCGGGTTGGCTTTCGCATCCAGGAGGAGCAGCCCGAGACCCCATCCGGCCAGACCGAACCACCGCAACTCCCGCCGACCGTCATTGATGCCGATGGTCTGAATCTGCTGTCGGCCATCGAAGACTGGCCCGAGCGTCTCAACCGGGAGCATTTTATCCTCACACCGCATCCGGGAGAGATGAAGCGGTTGCTCCAGGTTGAAGAACTGGCGGATGATCCGGTGGAAGTAGCAACTGACGCGGCGGCGCGCTGGAATCAGGTGGTGGTGTTCAAGGGCGCAACGACGGTGATTGCTGCGCCGGATGGCCGTAGCGTCGTTCACGCGGTCGGTAATCCGGCTCTGGCAACCGCCGGAACCGGCGATGTGCTCTCGGGGGCGATTGCGGGGTTGCTGGCCCAGGGGCTAAAGCTGTTTGACGCTGCGGTGCTGGGGGTCTACCTGCATGCGGCGGCGGGGGCGCTGGTGCGGGAAGAACTCGGCGAGATGGGTACGCTGGCGAGCGATCTTTTTACCCGGTTGCCACGCGTGATTAAGGGGTTGACGGTTAAGGGTTAACGGTTAGGGGTTAACGGTTAGGGGTTAACGGTTAGGGGTTAACGGTTAGGGGCAATACCTTTCAAATAAGAGTTATTTAGTGCTCCAAACTGTACAAATTGACTGGATGTAGTGGACTTGCTGCACGCCAGGAGCTTATTTGAAAGGTGTTGCGGTTAGGGGTTAACGGTTACGGATTTAACCCTTAACCCTTAACCCTTAACCATTCGTAAGTTTCATGCGTACAATCGATATCATTGCCAAAAAACGTGACGGTGAGGCGCTTGCGGCTGAAGAGATCGCCTGGCTCATCGCAGGGTATACGCGGGGTGAGATTCCCGACTATCAGATGGCGGCCTGGGCCATGGCGGTCGTGCTGCGTGGGATGGATGTGCGCGAGACGGCCGATCTGACGCTGGCGATGGCCCGTAGCGGCACTATGCTCGATCTGCACGCCCATGCGCCGCTAACAGTGGATAAGCACTCCACGGGGGGCGTGGGCGATAAAACCACGCTGCTGCTTGCGCCGCTGGTCGCGGCCATCGGGCTGCCGGTGGCGAAGATGAGCGGGCGCGGTCTGGGCTTTAGCGGTGGCACCATTGACAAACTGGAGAGCATTCCCGGCTTTCGCACCGATCTGGCACTTGCTGCTTTTTGCCGGGCGGTGCGCGAGGTGGGACTGGTGATTGCCGCGCAGACCGCCGAGCTGGCCCCCGCCGACAAACGCCTCTATGCGCTGCGGGATGTGACGGCGACCGTCGAGTCGATCCCGCTGATTGCCGCCAGCATTATGAGCAAGAAGCTGGCGGCAGGCACCGACTGTATTGTGCTGGATGTAAAGTATGGCAGCGGCGCGTTTGTGCGCACACCGGAGCAGGCGCGGCTGCTGGCTCAGACGATGGTGGGCATCGGGCAGCATGCTGGGCGGCGCGTTGCGGCGGTGATTAGCTCGATGGAGCAGCCGTTGGGCAGTGCTATCGGCAATGCGCTGGAGGTGCGCGAGGCGCTGGCCGCCCTGCAAGGACACGGTCCCGCCGATCTGCGCGAACTCTGTCTGGTGCTGGGAACCCGGCTGCTGCTGCTGGCGGGAAAGACCAACGACGCAACCGTGGCCCGCCAGATGCTGGAGCAGGCACTGGCGGACGGTACGGCCTGGCAGAAGTTTCGCCAGATGGTTGCCAACCAGGGCGGCGATCTGGCGGCTCTGGATGATCCGCAGCGCCTGCCCCAGGCTCCGGTGGTGATGCCGCTGCGTGCGCCGCGTAGTGGCTACATCACCGCGATTGATACCCAGGTGGCCGGTCTGGTGGTCAATGAGTTGGGTGGGGGTCGCAAACATAAGGACGATACCATTGATCCGGCGGTCGGGTTGGTGCCGGCGGCACGGTTGGGCGATGCGGTCGAGGCCGGGACACTTCTGCTAGAGATTCACGCCGCCGGCGAAGCCGATGCTGCCCGCGTTGCGCCGCGCCTGCTGGCGGCTTACACCCTGGAAGACCAGCCCACCCCGCCCCCACCGCTGATACTGGAAGTGCTTGAATGACAGGAGTTACGTGGTTGCCATGCAAACCGGGTGTGTAACCCGATGCAAGCCCGCTTTGCCTGCGGTAGAATGGCCCTTTTTTCTTGCCGGAGGCGCATGTTCCTTCCGGAGGAGTGACCGCGTAACTCGTACAAACGACTGGATGGTCTTGAAAACCGATAATCTTACTGAACAAGAGAGAGAGGAACCCTATGCCAATCTATGAATACGTCTGTCCGGACTGCCACGCGCGCTTTCAGAAGCTGGTACGTGGTTTTAGCGATCCGACGGAGCTGGTCTGCCCGCGCTGTGGTTCCACCCAGGTGCAGCGGGCCGTCTCGCAGTTTGCCACGATCAAGTCGGAGGAGGCACGCCTGGAAGCCATGTCTGACCCTTCGACCTTTGCCGGGCTGGATGAGGACGATCCCCGCTCGATTGCAAAGTGGGCCAAGAAGATGGGCAAAGAACTGGGCGAAGACGCGGGTGAAGACTGGGACGAGATGGTTGATCAGATGCTCGAAGAGGAACTAAGCGGCAAGGGCGAGGATGAAGAGGGCGGTAAGGGCAAGAAACCAAAAGAGGAGAATATCGGGTGGGGATGAGCCTCACCTTACCGCGTTTGCGCCCACAATTGCATAGACAGGGTTCATCGAGGGTGATGATCTGACCTCCACGCCATCTCACCTCGGGATGCGCCCTGTCTCGACCGCATAACGTGTCCGGTTTTCCCTCACTTATCAAAGCGCTTCCTGCTGATAAACCACGATTTTTACGTCCTCCTGCTTCGGCGGGTGCCAGCACGCTGATACCATCGCGCGTTGTCCACCTGGATGCGCAGAAACCTCCATGCGCTGTTAAAACAGTTTGGGTGGTACGAGCGTCGTTGCTGGTCCACCACAACCAGATACTATGGCATCAAAGCCATCCGTGATGGTTTCGCCGACCCGCGCGATGTGCGCAAAATCGGTGACGTATAATCTCTTTTGCTCATCGAGATACATCGTGTACGACGACCAGTCACCAAGTGGGTAGAGGCGCATACGATGTGCGCGCATCCACGGTTCAATATCGTCATAGGTTCCCAGGCCGATGGTGGCGCTAAAATCCATGGATGCCCCGTAGGCGTACGTGTTTGTAGCCCCTGAAGACGTTGCAGCACCACCAGCGCCGCCGCAAAGATCGCAAACCCCTCTTTGGAGAGCTTCGTTATTGCATCTGAGAGATCAACCCGGCGCTCAGGAAACCAACCGTACTCCGATAGAAATTGTTGCGTTTTCGGAGAGAACAGGGTCATTCTACCACCTCCTGGCTATCTGTACTATATTACTTGTTGACCAAGAGAACTACGCGCGTACCAGGACCGTCTGTTCACTGGGTTCCTTGGTAGGGGTATATACCTCTGAATGCACCAACTGCTGCTGCTACTCCTCAGAAAATAACCGATCGGCTTCAGTAGAACTACTTTCCTTCACAACATACTGCCCCAAATCCTGAATACGCCAGTCATCCGGCCCGAACAGCTCCTGCCGGATGACTTCGTAGAACCAGCGGATGTTTGGGGCACCTGCAACCGGACATGCTGTGGTACGCGAAACGGCGGTAAACAGCGCGCCAGAGTACGTTCGAGTTGGTGGTCACTGAGCGCATTTAGTCCATACCGAAAACTTTCTTTGAGCGCCTGTTGCTGGGTTGACGTCAGGCGGGTAAAACCCGGAGCGAGGTACTCGCGGACGAGCCGCCGCACCTCATGCGCATCTGTAACGTTCAGATCGTCGAGCGGATGCGCGTCTGTGGCAGTTTCACTACTCACCGGATCCCACAGATGGTCCAGCCAGAACTGGTTCACGACAATGCCCATTCGTGTGCTCCTCTTAATCGAGCGGTACACCTTTCCCAACCAGAACACTAATTGCTGCTTTCGCGCAAGAAAGACATACGCCTATTCTGGTAGCGATGTACGGGATACGGGCAAGCGCACGGTACGAAACCGGAAGAACGTTATCCCTGGGAGGAGGAGTCCAATCGGCGGATCGCCAGCATCGTCACATCGTCGGCAAAGGGGGCGTAGGCGACAAACTCGCGCACATGGGCCTCGATGCGCTCCAGGGTGGCACCAACTGAGAGCACCGGTTCCGGCAGGAGTGCCAGCAGTCGGTCCTCGGTGAAGAACTCACCGGCGGCATTGCGCGCCTCGGTGACACCGTCGGTGTAGGCCAGCAGCATATCGCCCGGTTCAAAGGAGGTCTGTTTGCAGACAAAATGCGTCCCGGCCATCATACCCACCGCCGCGCCGGTCGGATCAAGCAGGAATATCTGCCCATCGGGGCGCACCATAATCGGGGGATCATGCCCGCCGTTGACATAGGTCAGGGTGCCCGTCGCCGGCTCCAGCACGCCAAAGAAGAGCGTGGCAAACATATGTTTATGGTTGTGATGATGATGCCGCACAATGTAGTTGTTGGTCAGGCTGACCGCCCCTAACGCATCGAAGGGCGTGGCCGCGGCCTGTTCCGCAAAGGCGCGGATCAGGCTGCGGATCAGCGCCATAAACAACGCCGCGCCAACCCCTTTATCGCATACATCGGCAATCACCAGACCCACCCGCTCCTCCGGCAGGTCAAAGACATCGTAGAAATCGCCGGCAACCTCGCGGGCGGGGTAGAATGCCGTAGCCAGTTCCCAGCCGGGCAACTGCGGCAACTTGTCCGGCAGGAAATCGGACTGCGTGCGGCGACCCAGTTCCATCTCCTGCTTCATTGCCAGAATGTAGGCCTGCTCCTGGTCCCGCAGGCGCTTCTTCTCCAGGCTGGCTCCGATGCGCGCCTTCAGCAGCACCGGATTAAACGGCTTGAAGAGATAGTCTTCGGCTCCCAGTTCGATGCAGCGTACAATGCTGTCCAGATCATCGACCGCCGAGATCATAATCACCGGAATATGGCGCAGGCCGGCATCGCGTTTGAGAAACTCCAGCACCTCATACCCGTTCATTTCGGGCATCATAATATCGAGTAGCACCAGGTCAAAGCGCTGCGCCTGGAGCAACTCGAGCGCCTGCCGTCCATTCTCGGCCATAGTGACCAGGTGCCCCTGACGCCGCAGCCGCCGCGAGAGCAGGTCACGATTATGTTCATTGTCGTCAACGATAAGTACGATGCCGGGATCGGAACTCATGCTGCGGCCTTCTCTGCCCAGTAGGGATCTGTTTATGCTCGGCTGCTGAAAACATGCCCGGGGCAATAGTTCACGGAGTGGATCGGGTGAATGTGCATCCGTGATCTCGCGCGTGCCCCTTCTTAATATTGTATCATAGCACAACTCAGGCCCAATATCACGAACAGCAGCTACGCGCTACCGCGTACGGCGCACCTGCTGCGCCTTCGGTCGGGTGGAACTGCGTCTATCCTGATCCTGATGCGCCTATGCCGTATCGTCCTCCGGCAGGAAGCGGGCGATCTTCTCCATCAGCCGCCGAAACTCGATCGGCTTGGTGTCATACTCATCACATCCCGCCGCAAAGCACTTCTCACGATCGCCCGACATGGCATGCGCAGTCAGGGCGATAATCGGAATGGCGCGCGTCTCCGCCGCCGCTTTGAGTCGGCGGGTTGCTTCCCAGCCATCAAGCACCGGCAGGCTCATGTCCATCAGAATCAGATCCGGCAGTTCGGCCTGGGCCGTAGCGATGCCCTGCTCACCATTGACAGCAATCAGCACCTGATACCCCCGGCGGGAGAGCCGCCGCGACAGCATATCCCGATTCATCTCATTGTCTTCAACCAGGAGAATTTTAGCCATGCGTTTGCTCCGGTACTACGCCCGCGTTGCGCTGCTGCATGCAGGCAACCACGAGATTCCGCACATTGTAGAGCAGTTGATCTCGGCTGCTGGTGCCCTTCTGCAATACCTGCTCAACATAACCGCTCAGGCGCTGTCGGTCAGCCGCAGTCAGGTCGAGCGCCGTTACCACAACGACCGGGATCATCCGGCCCGTCTCGCTGGCATGCAGTTCATGCACAACCTCGAACCCGTCCAACTCCGGTAGCATCAGATCAAGCAGGATGAGGGCGGGTGGCGTACGCGCCACCTGTTGCAGTGCTGCCCGGCCATTGTCCGCCTCAACCACATGCCAGCCGGCGCGCTCCAGGGTCCGACGTAACATCTCGCGGGTGGCCCGGTCATCTTCGACCACCAGCACATAGCCGGGAGCCGCATGGTTGCTTCTGGTGGGTTGCTTCAGGTAGCGGTTCAGCACGGTGCCCAGTTGCTTGCGGTCAATCGGCTTGGTCAGGTAATCGGTAGCTCCCAGGGTAAAGCCATAGTTCTTATCATTAATCATCGACACCATCACCACCGGCGTATCGGCGAGCACCGGGTCGGCCTTGAGTGCCAACAGCACATCCCAGCCATCCATCTCCGGCATCAGCACATCCAGGGTGATGATGTCCGGCTGTACTTCCCGCGCCAGATCGAGCCCTTCCCGGCCATTGGTCGCCGTTCTGACCCGAAATCCCTCGCGGGTTAACCCGCGCACAAGCAACTCGCGCGCAACCGGGTCGTCATCAATAACCAGCACCGTTCCGCTCACGGTCTCACGCGCGGATGCATACTCGGCGGACGGCGCGGGCAAGGTTTGCTCCGGCGGTTCGGCAGTGGCTTCGGCGTCAACTTCCTCTTCTTCCGCTACGCTCTCCGGCTCCTCCACCACGGCCGGCAGCATGATCGTGAAGGTCGAGCCCTGCCCGGCCTGACTGGTCACGGTAATATCGCCGCCCATCATCTGGCAGAAGCGGCGGCTCAGCGCCAGCCCCAGTCCGGTGCCGCCATATTTGCGCGTAGTTGAGGCATCGGCCTGAGTAAACTCGGTGAAGAGGGTCTGCACCTGTTCGGGCGTCATGCCAATGCCGGTATCCGCCACCTGGAAGATGATCCGGTCGCCGGCGGGGTGCGATTGGCGCTCCACCGTGAAGGTGATTGTGCCCTGCTCGGTAAACTTGGCCGCGTTACTCATCAGATTGAGAATAGCCTGACGTACCTTGGTACGGTCAGCCTGCATCACACTCAGGTCGGCTGCGCGGTGGACCGCAAGCTGATTACTGTTCTTCTCCACCAGCGGCTGAACGTTGGTGATCACTTCGTCAATCAGATCAACAATCTCGAACGCCTCCAGGTAGAGATCCATCCGCCCCGCCTCGATCTTGGAGAGATCAAGAATGTTGTTGATCAATGCCAGGAGATGATGCCCGGCCGTGCGAATCTTCTCCAGGTCCGGGTCGAACTCATCATAGCCCAGATCTTGCGCCTCTTCTTGCAACATTTCGCTGTAGCCGATAATCGCGTTCAGTGGCGTGCGTAACTCGTGGCTCATATTAGCCAGGAAGACACTCTTGGCTCGACTGGCCGCCTCGGCGACCTCCTTCGCCTGCTGCAGTTCCGTCTCGGCCCGCTTGCGCTCGGTCAGTTCCTGCTGGGCAGCCGTGTACAACTGGGCATTGTCCAGCGCAATTGAGGCCAGTTCGGCAAAACGACAGAGCAGATCAATCTCTTCCTCGGAGAAGCGCCGGTCAGAGTCCGGGTGGGCCATTCCCAGCACCCCGATCACATTGCTCCCCGACTTGAGCGGAACGCCGACCAGGGCGCGGAATGGCGTGGGGCTAAAGGCAAACGAGCGGCCTTCCCAGTGTTCATACTCCTGTACAACCAGCGGCTCCCCCTGCTGCCAGACCTTCCCCGCCAGTCCTTCCCCCGGATAGAGCCGATGTCCCAGGTAGCGGCTAAACACTCCGACCGCAAACTTGACCTCAATCGTCGGCTCGTCCGGTTGATGCAGGTAGAGGTAGCCATGCTCTGTTCCCAGGATCTCCCCGGCGCGGATGATAATCGTCTTGATCAACTCGGACAACTCCAGCCGGTTCATCATTGCCGGCGTCGTCTGATTGAGCGTAGCGAGGTAGGCATTCTGCCGGCGCAGTTCGGCCTCGGTACGCTTCCGCTGGGTAATATCTTCGACGGAGCCCTCGTAGTAGAGCAGGCTGCCGTCGATGTCGTACACCGCGCGGGCATTCTCCGAAATCCAGATGATCGAGCCGTCTTTGCGATAGGTCTGCGACTCGAAGCGCGTCACCGCGCCCTGCGTTTCAATCAACTCGACAAACTCGGCCCGGCGATTCGGCGAGACATAGAGTTGCTGTACCTCGGTCAGCGCGGCGACCATCTCCGCCGGCGAGTCATAGCCATAGATCCGCGCCAGGGCGGGGTTAGCGCTGATGTAGCAGCCCGCGCGTGTGGTCTGGAAGATGCCTTCGACCGCATTCTCAAAGATGCTGCGATACTTCTCCTCGGCCTGCCTTAGTGCCTGGTTCGCCTGTTTGCGCTCGGTAATATCCCGAAATGTGGCGGTAAAGAACTGCTCCTGCCCGGAACGCGCCTCGGTAATGACGACCTCCATCGGAAACGTGGAGCCATCCAGCCGCCGTCCGGTCAACTCGCATGGCGCGCGTGCGGCGACGATTTCGGCCAACCGCCGGTCAATCTGCCGGCGATAGACCTGCGCGGTATCCTCTTCCGGCATCTCAAAGAGCAGCGTCATTGACTTCCCGATGATCTGCTCCTCCCGGTAGCCAAAGATCATCTCGGCGGCCGGGTTGAGCGAGGTAATCGTCAACATGTCTTTTGAGAAGGTAATAATGCCGTCCATCGCCGTATTGATGATGGCGCGGCTGCGCGTCACCGCCCGTTCCAGCGCATCCATCACCTGGTTGTAACGCTCGGCAATCTGTCCCACCTCGGTAAATGGCTCTACCGGCACTCGCAGGCTGAGATCTTCCGTGGCGGATTGCCGGTCCATCACCTGCAAGAGATCCAGCAGATCTGTGGTTGCGCCATGCTCCGAGACGTTCAGCCCGACATGCTCCTCGTTCGGCGTTACCCGCAGCGGAAAGATACGGTTGATGCCCCGCAACAGCAGGTAGGTCACACCGAAGGTCCAGAGAAAACAGACCAGAATGCCCAGGATCTGCACCTGCAGTTGGGTTGCAAAATCCAGCCCGGTGCCCAGCCGCGCCGGTATGCCAAACAGGGCGACGGCCAGCGTGCCCCAGATGCCCGCTCCCAGATGCACCGGAATCGCGCCCACTGCGTCGTCGATCTGCAGGCGTTCAAGCGCATACTGTGTTGTCAGCATGGCAATCCCACCGATGGCACCAATAATCAGCGCCGACAGGGTTGTCACCACATGGCAGTTGGCGGTAATCGCTACCAATCCCGCCAACGCGCCGTTGAGCACCAGGAGCACATCGGCACGCTGCTGCTGCACCCAGCCAACCGCCAGGGTCACCAGCATCCCTGCCGCGCCCGCCAGCGTGGTATTCACCAGAATAAAGCCGATCTGATCATTCAGCTCCAGCGTGCTGCCGCCATTAAAGCCAAACCAGCCGAGCCACAAGAGTAGCACCCCCAGCGTTGCCAGCGAGAGGTTTGCCGCCGGGATCGTGCGCGGCGAGCCATCGGGTGAGAACCGACCGGTACGGGGGCCAATCACCAGCACCGCCGCCAGCGCGACCCAGCCGCCAACGCTATGCACTACCGTTGAGCCGGCAAAATCAACAAACCCCAGCAGGCCCAGCCAGCCGGTTGCCGGGCCTTCCTTGATGCCGTTCCAGGCCCAGTGCCCAAAGATCGGGAAGATTAGCCCGGAAACCAGGGCGGCAACGATAATATAGCTGCTAAAGCGCATCCGCTCGGCGACCGCGCCGGAGAGGATCGTAACCGCAGTGCTACAGAACATCGCCATAAATAAAAAGCAGATCGCAGTCCAGGTGTCTTCCGGACCAATCGCCGGCAGAAAGTTCGTGGTTCCGATCCAGCCGCTCTTCGATGCGCCAAACATCAGCGCAAAACCAAAAGCCCAGAACAGCCCCAGCGAGATCCCCAGGTCGGTTAAATTTTTAATGGCAACATTTATATTGTTTTTACTGCGTGTCAGGCCGGTTTCCAGGCATAAAAACCCGGCCTGCATCAGAAACACCAGACTGGCGCTGACGGCAACCCAGAGCATATCGATCATTGACTTATCCATTCCGTCGCTGCTACTTTCCAGGTGTTCAGATGTGATCACCATCTTGCATGTACACCGCCTAATGTGTGTAATTCACGCGCGTTACGCGGTCGGTTCCAAACCGGGTGTCTGTCTGGGCAACCGGCCCGATTCGCCTCCGGCAGGGCGGAAGATCCCATCTTGTTGCACAACCATGTTGCACGGTGTGCAACATGGTTGTGCAACAAGATAAAAACGTACCATGCTGCCGCAGGCGAATAAGGATTCCGGGTCTGGTACACGGGCGGAAACGTCCGCACCGCGTAACCCCTGTAATTCAATAAACTATTCGCATGGTTTGCGGATAATGCGAATCAAACCGGCGAGGCACCTCCTGATCACGGGTGGGGTTGCGCCACACATACCTTGACCTGTCGCGCGCGGCTGACAGTCCGGCATGAATTATGACGTATTATATACTGTTAGCATACCACAGCGCTACCCTGTCTGTTGCACGGTAGGGTCGCGTTGCATTGTCGTCACGTCGGCTAACCTGGACACATTCTCCTTTTTCGGCGGCGCACTTTTCGTCTTTCGGCGGGTATGGTACCATATGCGAGCGAGTGTAGAAGGGTATCATCAATGATGGATCAAGACATCCTGACCTCTGCCACGATACTTGACGGACTGGGTACCAGCGTGCTGCCGCGCGCCGTTGCCTGTTACGCCGAGGTTAGTTCGACGATGGACGTGGCCCGCGACTGGTTGCAGCAGGCCACGGCAGAACAGCTCCCGCTGCTTGTCCTGGCCGACGCGCAGACGGCCGGACGCGGGCGCATGCGGCGGAACTGGAGCGCCCCACCCGGCAGCGCGCTGCTCTTTTCCCTGGCACTGCGGCCCGAGGATCTGCCCGCTGAACGGGCGCAGGCGCTGGTCTGGATGACCGGGGTCGCGCTGTGCGAGGGGATCACGGCGGCAACGGGTCTGCAGCCCCGGCTCAAGTGGCCTAATGATGTGATGCTGCCCGCCGCCAACACCGCGGCAGGCCGGCAACCGTCCAGGGTGGCACATCTTTTGCAACCTTCAGCAGAAGATGAAGAGCCAACCTCAACGCTGACCCCGGAAGGGTGGCACAAGGTCGCGGGTATCCTGCTCGAGATGAGCAGCCGGGGCAGCGGTGTTGACCAGGCAATCCTGGGGTGTGGCCTGAATGTCGGCGCCAATCCCCCCGCCGGTGTAACATTACGCTATGCCGCGACCAACCTGTCCGCCGCGCTGGGGCGTCCGGTTGCCCGACTGCCGCTGCTGCGGGCACTGCTCACTTGCCTGGATCACTGGTATGTACGCCTGCAACAGGGCGAAGTTGATCAACTTTTTCAGACCTGGCGTAGCGCACTGCTGACACTCGGCCACACGGTCCGGATTGAGACGGCAACCGGCGTACTGACCGGGTATGCCGAAGATGTCGCGCCGTCGGGCGCGCTCTGTCTGCGCGATGCGACGGGAACGCTTCATACGATTGCAAGCGGTGATATTAACACCTGATATGTGTGCCGCACGGCTTACAATCTTTGGTGTAACCACTTATGGTAAGATATAGAAACGTACAACCAACATCGAAACTGAATAGATGGAGCCTGTAAGGTTATGTCGTTTTCACGACGACGCCTGATACGGGGCGTCACCCTGATTATCGGCCTGATTACGTTAGCCTTGATGCTGCGTCTCGCCCTCGAATGGCGACAGGCCCTCGCCGATATTGACGCGATGATTGTGACGCCAGTGACTCTGCCGGTATCAGATACACATGCGGCCCGGGATGGGACAACATCGGCGCAGGAAGCCGGCGACGATACCGATATGTCTGCCGCAGCGGACACGGCCCTCTCACCGATGGGTGCCGCGGCTGCGTTACGTGCAACTATCACCCCCGTCGTAACACCCGAGGCGCCCCTGCCCGACAGTCCGCTCAATATTTTGCTGCTCGGCACCGATGCGCGTCCCGGCGATGAGTTAACCCGCACTGATGCGATGGTGCTCATTCATCTTGATCCCAAGAATGATCGCGTCAGTATGCTCTCCCTGCCGCGTGATCTCTGGGTCACGTATCCGGGTGAGGACCGCGGCCGGATTAATGCGGCCTATGCCGTGGGCGAGGAGGAGTATGGGCCGGGCGGTGGGGCAGCCCTGGCAAAAGCCACGGTCGAGGAACTGCTCGATCTGGAGGTCGATTACTTCGCCATGGTGAACTTTGAAGGGTTTCGTGGCCTGATTGACGATCTCGGCGGCATTACCATTGATGTCCCGGAAGCCATCTATGACCCGGCCTATCCCACCGAGGACTACGGCACCATGAAAGTACGCTTTCGTGCCGGAACGCAGCGCATGAGTGGACGGCGCGCGCTGATCTATGCCCGCACCCGCCACGCCGATAGCGATTTTGGCCGTAATCAGCGCCAGCAACTGGTGTTAATGGCAATTTTTGAGACGGTACGCGACCGGGGACTCCTGCAACAACTGACCAATCTGGATGACTATACCGGCGCGCTCCGCGATTATGTACGTACCGATATGCCGCGCAGTACCATGCTTGACCTGGCGCGCTGGGGGCGCGATCTGGACATGAATGATGTGCGGCGCTATGCCATTGACGCCAATATTGTGTATGACCTGGAAGATCCCGCTACCTTTGCCGCCCGACCTCAGGCACTCCGGCGGGTGGTCGGTCAGTTTACCGGCAGCATTACGACATCGGCGGGTGGGATGAGTACGGAAAATTCCGACCTGCACACTGACGACTGAATGATCGAGGAGTAGGTTCTGCGGGTTACACAGTGCGCCGGCAATTGTGCCCAGATGCGCCGGACAGCCCACAGAACGCAGAATCCCTAACATTGCAACATACACAAGATACCAGCGCAGAACGTCACGCGCAGCGCGGCACATTCGGCAGCATTGCCCTGGCCGCGCTGCTCATTGCGCTGGGCAATATTGCCAGCCGCATCCTCGGTTTGGGACGCACCGCAACCATCGCCTACTTTTTTGGGCGCAGTCTACCCGTTGATGCCTTTACCGCCGCGTGGACCGTCCCCAGCACCCTCTACGACATGCTGATCAATGGCGCGGTCAGCGCCGCCCTTGTTCCGGTCTTTAGCGAGTATGCCGAGGGTGATCAGGATGTATTCTGGGGTATCGTCTCGCGTGTCTGGAACCTGCTGCTGCTGCTGCTCTGTCTGGCCGTTGCGCTGCTGGTCTGGCAAGCACCGCTGCTCGCCACGATCCTGGTGCAGGCGGACCAACCTGAACTGCGTGCGCTGACGACCCGGCTGCTGCGCCTGCTGCTGCCATCGGTGCTCTTTATGGGCCTCTCGGCGCTGCTGACGGCGGTGCTCTATGCGCGGCGCACCTTCTTGATGCCCGCTTTCGCCGGAGCCGTCTTCAATGCCGGCGTGATCCTGGGGGCGGTACTGCTGCACGAGCAGTTCGGGATTGCCGGTCTGGCCGTCGGGACGCTGATCGGCGGCATCGGCCAGGTATTGCTCCAGTTGACCGGACTGCGGGGCATGCGCTACCGCTTCGTCCTTGACCTGAACCACCCGGTGCTACGGCGAATTGGACTGCTCTATGCTCCCGTGGCAATCGGCATCAGCTTTTCGATCATCGGGATGTTTATTGACCGGCGGTTGGCTTCCGGCTTCGAGAATGCCCTGGCGACGATGCAGTATGCCACCACCCTGATCCAGTTCCCGCTGGGGCTAATTGCCGCGGCTGTCTCGCTGGCGGTACTGCCGACGCTCTCGCGCCAGAGTGCCGCCGCCGATGAGACGGCCTTTAGCCAGACGCTCGGCATGGGGCTCAAGGTCGTGCTGCTGCTGGTCATTCCCGCCACCCTGGGACTGGCAACTCTGGCAGTTCCCATCACGGAGTTGCTCTTCCAGCGACGTGCATTTGAAGCGCAGGACACGCTGGTAACGGCCACGGCGCTGCTTTTCTATCTGCCCGGTTTGCCCGCTGCCGCCGTTGATCAGGTGCTGCTCTTTGCCTTCTATGCCCGCAAAAATACCCTCACGCCCAATCTGGTCCAGGGGGCGGCCATCGGGATCTACCTGCTGACCGTAATGGTGCTGTTGCAAACGGCGACACAACTTGGGTTTCTAGCGCTGGTGTTGGGCAACTCGGCCCAGTGGATCGGGCATGCATTGCTGCTGTTCTGGCTGCTGCGGCGGCATGTCTCACTGCAGGGCGTGCGGGTGGGCGAAGCGCTGCTCAAAACGGTTGTTGCGGGCAGCCTGATGGCCCTGCTGGTGCATCTCCTCGCCGGCGGATTGGATACCGCCGCCTGGATGCCGGTACGCGGCCCGCTGGTGACTATTCTCATCGCCGGGGGCGTGGGCGCGCTGGTCTATCTGGGGCTCTGTGTGCTGCTGCGGGTCGAGGCACTGGATTACTTTGTCACCGCCTTGCTGCGGCGCTTCCGCGGACGCCGGCAGCAGGAACCGTCGTTGTGACAGCAACCGCGCCTGCCGGTCCGCCGGTCTTGGTGTTTAGGGGCAGACTGTGCTACACTGAATTGCATACCTGGGAATGATATCAGGATCAAACCGATCCCAATCGGAATAGCAGCCTGTCTCGGTACGACACCGCTACGACACCGCCGGCGGGTGTCGGCCGGCATACGCCGTTGTGGTCGGAACAGTTAGCAAGGAGGCTACCAGATGCGTGACGTTATCATCATTGGCGCAGGTGCAGCAGGACTATCAGCCGCAATCTACGCGCTTGGCAAACGACTCAATTTCCTGGTGATCTACGACGAGTTATGCGGAAAGTCTGACTGGAGCCAGAGCCTGGCCGATCAGGAATCAGAGGCATACCGGGCCGGCAGCGAGGCCGTCAACCTGTTTGCGCGCCGCCTCAGTACCCATTCGGAGCAGCATATGCGTGACCGGGTGACAGCCATTACGAAGAGTGATACCGGATTTCGAGTTGAAACGGTCAACCACGGCGTGCAGGAGAGTGCGACAGTCATTATTGCCACGGGCGCAACGGCTGTGCCGCTGAACGTTCCCTACGCGCAGGAGTTTGTTGGGCATGGCCTGGGCTATTCGATTACCACCTATGCCAATATGATGACCGGCAAAACCGCCGCCGTCATCGGCACCACTCCCCGCGCTCTGCGCGGCGTAGGTGAACTGGCGCGTATTGCCCAGAAGGTCTACCTGATTGCCCCGGTTCATCTGGACACGTCCGGCATGCTGGCCCACACGCTGGAGCAGCGGCCCAATGTTGAACTTTTTGATGGCTATCGCGTAAAGGAGATCGTCGGCGACTTCCACGCAGGCGAAATGATCATCGAGCGCAACGGACTCACACGCACCCTGGGGATCGATGCTGCATTCGTCGATCTGGGCCTGCAACCCAACACCGATTTTGCCCGCGGCCTGGTCGAGATGAATGCGGAGGGCTTTATCAAGGTGGACAACCAGAACGCCACCTCGGTGCCCGGCCTGTTTGCGGCGGGAGATGTTACAACCGCCTTTGGGGAACAGGTAGTCATTGCGCTGGGGGAAGGCGCCCGGGCCGCCCTGAGCGCCTACGACTACCTGCTGGCGGAACCAGCGACCTACACCCATCTGCCGATGGATTGATCTATACCAGTGCCGGCAGTGACAGGACTTCCGCAGTTGCTTACCCAAAAGGCAATTTCGCCTCCGGCAGGGCGGGCCGTTCTCAGGCACATGCCGGGTTGGGAACCGACCGCGTAAGTCCTATGAATGAAAGAACCGCAGGGCACCGCATATGTTGTGCAGTGCCCTGCGGTCAGTCCAAAACTACAAAACCAACAAGTGCAGTTACTCCGGTTTCTTGGTGTCCTTGCGGCGTTTCCAGCTATACCAGAGTCCCACACCACCAACTGCCGCAGCAGCTAACAATAGCCAGGTAATCGGCTCCATTGTACTACCTCCTTGTTCAGGAATTCCAAACCATACCAGGCTTCTCATACACAACGTTAGCATAGCATGGCTGCATTTCCGGTGTATTACGAGCAACATAGGCCCGGCCTACTTCACCAGGCGCACATCGTCGATCAGCAACTGGAAGGCTTCGGTGCGCTTCAGCGGCGTGATGATGATATTCTCGATCTGGGTACGGGCAACTTCCCAGGTAATCGACTGTTCTTCTTGCGCCGGTACAAGCCGGTTAAACGGAATGTAGAGCGTGGTCCACTCGGGCGGCGCAACGATGACGAGAATATACTGGTTATCGCCCTCGATCAACGCCGAAGTCATCTGCAGCTTATAGGGCTGTCCATCGGTACGCACACTCAACTCTACCCCGGAATAGTCACTCAGATCAACCGGCTGATCGTTCGCCGCCAGCGGTACACCCATCCCCAGGTAGGCGGGTCCCCACTCGTTGTAGAACGAGCCGCGGAAGCGCAACGCGCGGTCACTTCCATGGGCGCCCGGCTCAACAATCGTAATTTCCGCCACCGAACTCCCACTATCGTCCCGGTCGTTGTAGGTAAACCACTCGGTATTAATCACCGACAGCAGATCGCCATCTTCAAAGTTATCGATCATCGGCAATCCCGGCTTCTCCGGCGGCGTAGCGATCACGCCCCGAATGAGGACCAGGTTATCAATGTCCAGGAAGCCGGCACTGGGGCTGCGCGCGGGACGAAATTCAATGCGATTGGCGGTGGCCAACGCCTGGGAATGGTCAATCGGTGCCGACCCCGGTTCCGGCTGCATAAGGGCCAGCGGCAGTTCCACCCAGGTCCACTCACCCGGTGCGGTAAAAGTGGTAATTAATGGATCATCCGTCAGCGCGCTGTTGAGCCGAACGGCGTACCGTTCGCCGCTGCTGCGCGCCCAGAACCCGATTGCCCCAAAGCCCCGCAGATCCACCGGGTTCCCACCCGGATCGAGGTTTAGAGCCAGCGCGGCAAAGCTGAAATCAATCGCCGGTTTGACATTATGCTCAAAGCGCATCGCGCGCACACTGCCGTCAACGCCGGGCGAGATCAGGCGATTACTGGCGGTTGAAGCACCTCCATCGCCGCGATCATCAAAGCTGAACCAGTAGCTCCCATTGAGTCCCTGGTCGCCATTCTCAAAATGGTCAAGCAGATGCTCCTGCCGGCTTGTGCGGGGCTGATCCCCGGCGTAGCGCCAGACAAAGTAGTGCAGCCCGACATTGCCCATCTCCACCCGAAACGGCTCAGGATTTGCCGGGTTGTAGGTCAGCACACGCCGCTCAAACAGTTGCACCAGAATGGGGCGCACAGTGCCGTTCAGTTCCACCTCGGCCCAGTAAGCCTCGCTCAGCGGCCGCCCGATCACTGCCAGCGGATCGATCAGTTGTTCAACCTGCTGCCCTTCCGGCGTTTCGACAAGCCCCTGCCGCTGCATAAACGCGCTAAACACCCCCGGAATGTTGTGGCCCAGCAGATCGTCATACGCATCAAAAGTCGTCTCCGGATACGCCGCCGCCAGATCAGCGCGGTTGATCAGTGAGCCGGTGCGGTCAATTTCCCGATCAGGGCGCGCGCCCGGAGCCGGCGGAACGCTGCCATTGGCGATCACGCGGGCAAAGGCGGCATAGGTCGGCGCGATTGGATCATCAATATCGCCCGCAACCGGGATAAAGGCCGGTTGACCCGCATCAATACGCTGCGTGCCCAGTTGCACATTGCCCGAAACCATCTCGGCCACCAGCCGACCAAAGGTAAGCTGGCGTGTGCTCAGTCCGGAAGCCAACTGCACCGGCAACTCCATCCGGCCCTTATCATAATAAACGACCAGGCGTTTACCGCCGGGTGAGTCCTCATCCCGCTCAAGCATGGGCCGGCTGCGCGGCTCCGGTCCCCAGTACCAGCCATAATCGGCAGCACCCGTTTCAACCAGTTTATCGGTGCGCTGCCAGACCAGGCGAAATGCCTCTGCCGACCAGGGCTGCGCTTGTGGGGGCTGGGCATGGCTGGGCGCGACGCCGGCAATGACACCCAGGAGCAGCGCACCACAGATCAACATCGTCAATCGCACATGGTTCATGATTTCCACCTCGATTATTCTCAGGTCACGTAATCCAGAGTTATTGCGCCATACTGACGCCTCGCTCACTATTCACCCTTTTATAGTAGGGGCAACAAATTACGGTAGGATTAACCCGCCGCATGAATAAAGATAATACGAACATTGCCGCGTATATTCCTCCATCCGCACCGCGCCCGATACACCACGAACGGCATTGCGATGCCTTTTGTGACCCACACATACAAGCCTTACGGTTGTATTACCAGCGAGGACCGGAAACCCCACTTCATTGCAGTGTGGCCTGCTGCCGCCTACTACCGACAAGCGAATTCTCCACGGTGAATGAAACGGGGCGTCTTACGGTTGCATTACCACGACTGCTCGTACAACGTTTGAGCTATGCCAACAACGCAACCTCGCTTTCCGGGTAGTACAGAGAATAGAGAACAATAGCTATTACAATCCATATCCGCGCTATGTTGTTAAACTTCATTAGATGGATACAGACCCTCACGGGATGTTAACTGCTCATCCAGGGTAAGTGTAACGAACCGCCATTACCAAATGATTACCGAATGATTACCCAGCGCGCATAGAAAAAATACTACATTATGCAAGAGCGTAAATCACGGAAGAACACTGAATATTGCTCGACACGATACAATAGTATATGTTTCTTCACGCAGATTCCCCAATAGTGTGACAGTCTGGTAATACATTCGATATGCAGGTGAATTAAACTGCTGGCTACGACAAGGACACATACGTAGCTGTCGTAATAACATAACAGAGATGTCAGAAATAAACAGCGTGACTCGTTCATAACACACTTAGCCAGTTACCGGGTAAATATGACGAGAAACACAGCATATGTTTATATTTCGTAAAAATGGAGATGTAACTTATCAGTCTTTGTCCAGAAAGAGATTATCAGGGTTATACGTGGTACCAATGCGCTATTCCACAAAATATTCCATGTTCAGCAGTGTGACTCAGATCACACTTTTGCGAAACCAGTCACTCCTTGTTTCCGACCCAGGCACTGCTGCCTGTAAGCTACTTAATCAGAACTTAACGTTATCAAAAGTAACAAATCTCACAGTTCACACGGTAGCTCATTCACGCGATATTGATTTCCATCGGGTACGCTCCTACCATCAGAACAAGCGCTCCGGCGCAGACGGCATCTGGCAACGCCGCCAGCGGTACGGAAGTGAGTGAGGTCAAAGCCGATCTCTTGACACACTAAGTCCGGGTTTGTCGGTCGTCTTACACTACAATCCAGGAGGTTTTCACAATGTCCGGCTTTGAGATCGTCTTGGTCATCATTTCGTTGCTCCTGCTCCTTCAGGTTTCACACAGTTCCTACCTGATGCTCTATACCTGGAGTGAAGCCAAACGGCGTGAACAGGCCCGCGCTCCGCAAACATTTGCACCAGCACAAAAAAGCTTTACCGTACTCCTTCCGGCCCGCAACGAAGAAGAAGTTATTCAGCACACTATCGAGGGTGTTCTGGAAGCGAACTATCCGCTGGAGTTGATGGAAGTCGTTGTTATCTGTCGGATCGATGACAAGGGAACGATTGAGAAGGTTCAAGAAAAGATTGCCGAACTGGCCCCCAGAGGCATTCAAAACGTCCGGCTGATTGTCTTTCAGGATACGCCGATTAATAAGCCGCACGGTCTGAACATTGGGTACAAATATACCCAGAATGATGTGATTACGATCTTTGACTCGGAGGATCAGATCCATCCTGATGTCTTCAATGTCGTCAATACGGTGATGATCAACGAGGGTGTGAAGGTTGTGCAGTCCGGTGTGCAGTTGATGAACTTTGACTCAAACTGGTTTTCGGCGCTCAACGTCCTGGAGTATTTCTTCTGGTTCAAGAGCCGCCTGCACTACCACTCTGATGTTGGGATTATTCCGCTGGGCGGCAATACGATCTTCTTTACCCGCGAGATTTTGAACATTATTGGCGGGTGGGACGAGCACTGCCTGACCGAAGACGCCGACATCGGTATCCGCCTGAGCATTATGGGTGAGCGCATCCGCGTGGTCTATGAAGATGCGTATGTGACCAAAGAGGAGACGCCGCCGAGTATCGGTCAGTTTATTAAGCAGCGGACTCGCTGGAACCAGGGTTTCCTACAGGTGCTTGGGCAGGGGGTCTACTGGCAACTGCCTAAACTGGGCCAACGCCTGCTGGCCTTCTATACCCTCTCATCGCCCATCTTGCAGTCGCTCAATGCGCTGTATGTGCCGCTGGCGCTGTACACTATGTTTTTCACCGAGATGCCGCCGCTGGTGGCGATGATCCTCTGGCTGCCGGCCTACATGCTGATTGGGCAGTATGTCATTAACTGGGTCGGGTTGTGTGACTTTGTCGAGGCCCATAACCTGAAGATGCCCCGCCTGATGTGGTTGCGGCTGCTGGTATCGTTCTATCCCTTCCAGGTACTACTGGGGATCAGTGCCCTGCGCGCGGTCTTCCGCCATCTGAAGAAGAATAACACCTGGGAGAAGACGAAGCATGTGAATGCCCATCGCGGCTCAGCAACAGGAGCTAAAGCATGAGCACGACACTGACATCCACTTTTGTCGGCGACCAGCGTGTCAGTGTGGTCTGGTCGAATATAGCTCTGGTGGCCCTGGCAATTGCCACGCTAATCGTTCACAGCTACAACATGTTTGGCTTTCCCCTGTACCTGGGTGACGAGGGGATCTACATGTCGCAGGCGTACGCGATTGCAAAGATGGGTCAGCTTACGCCCTATGCCTACTGGTATGACCACGCTCCGGCGGGCTGGATCTTGCTGGCGGCCTGGTCCATGATTACCGGCGGCTTCCACACATTCGAAATTGCTATCGACGGCGGACGTTCCTTGATGCTGCTACTGCATGTCATATCAAATGTGTTGCTCTTCCGTGTTGTGTTGCGGCTGACGAATAATCCATTTGCCGCCATCACTGCCGGCCTGCTATACGCCCTCTCGCCGCTGGTGATTATTTATGGCCGCATGGTGCTGCTCGACAATATTATGGTCTTCTGGGCCCTGCTTGCCACCATGCTGATGTTGCAAAACGATGGACGGCTCTGGCCGGTCTTCTACAGCGGCGTCTGTCTGGGTCTCGCCGTGCTGACCAAGGAGAGCGCGATCCTGCTGTTTCCCGCGTTTTTCTACGCGGTCTGGACGCAAGTTGCGCAACATCACCTGCGGTTTGCGCGCGCTGCCTGGATCTTTGGCACACTGGCAACTATCTCACTCTATTTCTTGTATGCAACACTCCGTAAGGAGTTGCTCGATCTGTCCTTTTCATCACCGCTTTCGGGTGATAGCGAGAGCGTCACGCTGCTGGGGGCCATGTTCTGGCAGATGAGCCGCACGGGTGGCGCACCCTGGGAGCCATCGAGCGATTTTTACCAGGCATTGACCACCAACTGGCTTATCCGTGACCCCTGGTTGCTGGGAATCGGTGTCACGGCAACGCTCTGGAATCTCATCCGGGGGGATCACGGGCGCCGCTTTGTTGCGCTACTTTCGGTCTGCGCTATTCTGGGGGTCGCGCGGGGCACCGAGGTGCTCGACTTCTACATTATTCCGCTACTGCCCTTTATGGCGCTCAATGCCGGCCTGGCCCTGGCTGACCTGGTCACGCTTGCGCGCGCGCCGGCTCTGATGCCCGCGTTTGTTGTCGCCGCCATTGCTATTGGCTGGTTCAACCTGGATGGACAGCGCGAGATCTTTACGCTTAACCTGACGACGACGCAGCGGCAGGCACTCGCCTGGGTACAGGATCATGTCCCGGCTGATGCGCAGATCGTTGTAGACGATGACCTGTGGGTCAACCTGCGTGACGGCGGGCCGGGCAAGCCCGACTTTCTGGGCACACACTCGCACTGGAAAGTTGCGAATGACCCGGCCGTCTACGAGGATCTGTTCAAAGAGGACTGGCGCAATATTGACTATTTAATTATGACTCCTGGCCTGGAGCAAATCTTTGAGCAGGACGAGGGCAAGCTGACCTACGAAGCCTATAGTCGTTCCACGCCAATTAATAGCTTTAGCGTCGGTGATGCGGCTATCGAAATCCGCAAGGTCAATCACTCCGGTATTGCCGTCAACGAGATTGTCCGTAGCTCCTACGCGAGCTTCCGTGACCGCTTCATCCAGGATGGCCAGGTCCGCCCGGTTGAAGGCTATACCACGGCGCAGGATCAGGCAACCGCAATGCTGATGGCGGTCTGGATGGATGACCGGGACACATTTGATGATGTCTGGACCTGGACACGCCTGAACCTGCAGAACGACACCCGGTTGCTCTACCACACCAATGAACCGGGTGTGCAGGCCCGCAGTGCAACCGATGCCGATACCGATGCGGCCCTGGCACTGCTGCTGGCCGAGCGTCGCTGGAACGATGCCAGCTACGGCCGCGCCGGTGTCGAGATGGTTCAGAAGATCTGGGAGCAATCAGTGGTAGAGATTAACGGCGCGTTCTACCTGGCTGCCGGTGACTGGGCCGTGAGTGATGAACAGGTTATCTTTGCCCCGGCAACATTCGCACCGTATGCCTATCACTTCTTTGCCGAGGTTGACCCGGAGCACGACTGGCAGAATGTCCTGGATACCAACTATCAACTGCTGGCCGATGTCACCACCGACCTGCTGGGCGAACGCCGCTCGGCCGGCTTGCCGCCCGCATATGTCGGTATCAATCGCGCGGACGGAGCGCTTATGCCAAACCCGCCGGCGGCTCCGACACATGGCAACACATTCGATGAGACGGCGGCACAAGTCTACTGGCGTGTTGCGCTTGATGAGCAGTGGCACGAAGAAGGTCGCGCTACAAGTTTCCTGACCGCCTCACGCTTCCTGCGCAATGAGTGGGAAGACAAGGACGAGCTGGCAGCCGGCTATGCCCACACCGGGACGCCCGAAACCAAAACCGAGAGCCTGGTCCTCTATAGTGCTATCCTGCCGAAGTTCCTGGTCGAAGAACCACAGATCGCCCACGAACTCTATGCGACGAAGCTGGCAGCAGCCTTTACCCGAACCGCAAGTGGTAATCAATGGGGCAGCGGCACAAATATCGCAGAACAGCGCTGGGCCTGGCTTGCCACCGGCTTTTACAACGGCACCCTCACGTACGAGTGGGACAACCAGTAATCATTTGGTATCTCTACTACATAGAAAGGAACCGGCGTTTCTAACGCCGTCAGGAGACTGATATGCATACCACTATAACAGCTCAGACCCTGCGTGATACTCTGGAACTGATCGACACGAGCGAAGCACAATATCTGGTCACCGTCGATATTGGTTATCAGCCAACATTAGAGCGCGACGTTGTAATCAAGCGCCTCTCGGCCGGCGCTGCAACTGACCCCCGCCTGCGGGGACGCTTTGTCCGCGAGATGCGCGACCTGGCATCACTGAACCATCATGGCATCGTGCGCGTCTATGATGCCGGCCTGGATGACGATGTGCCCTATGTGGTGCTGGAAAAACTGAGCGGCATGACGGTTCAGCAGCGGCTGGATCAGTTGCTCGACCAGCGCTCCCGCATGAGCCTGGATGAAGTGCTCCATATCATTAGCAATGTGGCCGATATCGTTGCCTACGCCAACCAGCATCACGTTGCGCTGCACGACCTGACCCCGGCCAATATTGTGCTGTCGCACGACCAGCGCATCGTTCTGGCTGAACCCGGCCGGCCACTGCCGGAAAATGTGTTGAAAGCGCCGACGGCGGTCCTGGCCTATGCCGCACCGGAGAAGCTCCTTGGCGGTATTGTCGATACCCGTAGCGATGTCTACTCCCTGGGTGTCCTGCTGGCCCATCTCTTGTTCGGACAACTGCCGTTTGAGGGCAGCGCCATCGGCATTATTGCTCAGAAGCAGAACGGCGGCAGCCTGCCCATACTGAACAATCTGTATGAACTCGCCTGCCCGCCGGCTCTGGCCCACATTATGCGGCAGGCCACAGCACAGCAGCCCAACCATCGCTATGCCGGCGTCGATGCCTTCCGCACTGCACTGACCGATGCCGTGACGCTGTACCCATCACAACTCCAGTTGATGCCGGGGCAGGAGCAGCGCCCGGCTCAGTATGCGCAGCAGCCGATGCCGCAGGCGCAACCCGCTGCCCGGCCACAGCAACCCGGCCCGGCCACAGCCTGGACATATTCCCAGCCGCAGCCGGCCCCGAAGCCCGAGCCGGAAGCTGCCGCACCGATGCAGCCGCCGGCGCAGCGGGTTGTCAACGATGTGCAACCCGGCCCGCAGGCCCACCAGAAGCCGCTCTACCAGCCGCCGCTGGTAGAAGAAGTGCCTGCTGAAATCTACGAGGAAGAGCCGGTTCACGCTGAGGTGATCCAGGAAGAGCAGACGGCACGCCCGACGGTAACGCCCGACATCACTGTCATTGACTGGGAGACGATGGACCCGCTGATGCCGGGCCGTGACGACCCGGCGCTGCACGCGGCACTGCCCTACACCATCCTGGTGCCGATGCCGACAGCCGAAGAAGTCGCAGAAGCGGCAACAGCGCTGCAGGCTGCTGCACCCGCCGCCGGGTCACGCAACTACATTCACCTGATTGCGATGATTATGCTGGGGGTGATGGCGGTTAGCGCCGCGATGATGTTCGGCTAAAACACGCATACTGGACGGATTTCCCCGGCAGCGGTCGGTGGGAGACAGGTACCGGTCCACGTTTCGCTATCAGCCATGCCTGCGCGCGATAGCACCATCTGCCACCGCACCGCACAGCAGCACATTAATGATTGGAGGGGGTCATGGCGGCCCCCTCTCCGCTGCGTCACCAGCTTCATACACTTTCCAATACGCCGAAGTTGTATCGTTCTCAAGTTCTATCCGGTTCCGGTTGGTCATGTGTGGCGTATTGGGGCGATATCGGCCCTGATGTATCTAACGCATCTGATACAAGCGAACTGCTGACATACAATGAAATTTGCCAATACATTTTTCGCACAAATTAGTTCACTGCTGCGCCGAGAATGGATCGGGATCGGATTGATCCTGTTGATATCCGCCCTGGCGCATGGCATCAACATGGCGGGCTTTCCCTTCTACGAGAGTGATGAAGGCACCTACATGTCGCAGGCCTGGGCCGTTGCGCGCCTGGGGCAACTGGCCCCCTACACCTACTGGTACGATCATGCGCCCGTGGGATGGTTCCAGCTTGCCGCGTGGAGCACGCTTACCGGCGGATTTACCACTTTTGGCACGCCGATCAACTCCGGGCGCGTATTTATGCTGCTCTTGCAGGTGCTCTCGACTTTTATGCTCTACCGGATTACACGCCGCATCTCGAATAGCGCCGTAGCAGCCACCATCGCCGCCCTGACATTTGCGTTCTCGGCGTATGGCATCTACTACCATCGCCGGGTGTTGCTGGACAATATGGCGACCTTCTGGTTGCTGCTGAGTATTCTGCTGTTGCTGGAGGGGCGGAGCAGACGCACGCAGGTCTGGCTTAGCGCAGTCGCCTGTGGTATTGCGATTCTCTCCAAAGAGCCGATCGTTGTATTCCTGCCGGGCCTGGCATATCTTGCATGGTTTCAGACCAGCGGCCCGGAAGGGATACGGCGCCGGCAACCGGCAGCCGCATGGGTCGTAATTGCCGGCGCAGTTGTCGCAACCTACCCGCTGATGGCGCTGCTACGGGGGGAACTCTTTCCCCCCGGCTCCTGGCCGGCATCACCCGACGCTACCGAGAGCCTGATTGGTACGCTCCAGTTCCAGATGGCACGCGGCAAAGATGGTGGCCTGTTTGACCTGAACAGCCGGTTCTGGACAATGGCCGGCCTCTGGGTGCGCGCCGAACCACTGCTCGTCATTCTGGGCACCCTGTCGGCGGTGGCCTCCGTGCTGCTGATCCGGCAGCGTCGGCTTGTCGGGATTATGGGCGTGCTGTCGCTGACCTTCTGGCTGTTCCTGGGGCGGGGCGGCGAAACCCTGGCATTCTACCTCGTGCCGCTGCTCCCGCTTCTGGCGCTGAACCTGGGTGTGATTGCGGGCCTTGTCATCGAAGGCATCCAGACTTCCAGCGCCTGGTTTGCCCGTATCGCAACGCATAAACAGCGTTTTCTGCCGCCGGTTGTGGTCGGGCTCTGTCTGATCGGCACGCTGGGCGGCTATGGCAGCCCGCACCTGGGCTTCGACGACAACCCGCTGACGCTCTGGACAAATAACCAGGCGCGTGTCCAGGCGCAGACGGTTGCCTGGGTACAAGATCATATTCCACCGGACAGCCTGATTATTATTGACCAGTCGATGTGGACCGATCTGCATGAGCAATCGGACAGCGGCAATGCGTACTCGAATGCCCACTACTACTGGAAGGTCGCGCACGATCCGGCGATCCGCGATGATGTATTCGGCGGTGACTGGCAGCGGGTGAACTACATCATTACCACGCCACAACTGGTGAAAGACGCACGCGAGCAGGATTTCCAGGTTGTAAACGCGGCGCTGGCTCACTCCCAGCCGGTTGTCTCCTTCGATACCGGCGGCTGGCCGATTGAAATTCGCCATGTGCATCCCGCCTATCCGGCCATGCCGATTGAAACGATCTTTGCAGAAAGTTGGGGTGACCCGGGCTCCCACTGACATACCATAAGAAGGAGTGGATGTTCGCCGTAGGGTGCATTCTATGCACCGTTCTTCTGTCGCACTCCATATCCGGACTATTTTTCAAAATTCATCAGCTCGTCCGTTTGTAGGGAGACGGTGCGCCTGGCGCGCGCTATTCTGTGTTCTTTTGTTCTATGTTCTCTACGGCGGTAGCATCAGGTTGGCAAGCATGCACTTCTCTGGTATCCTGGGCGCAATCTGTTTAGACCGGAGGATTCTGGCGCGTGCGTATCTTGTTTCTGGCCGCTCACCTGCCCTACCCGCCTATCAGCGGAGGACGACGACGCGAATACGAACTCCTGACCCGCCTGGGAAAGCATGCTGCAATCCATCTCTGTTGTGTCTCGAAAACCTATGCCGAGGACCGGCACAATCTTCCCCAGATGCAGCCCTGGTGTCGTGATATAACCCTGGTCCCGGCAACTGATCCCGATCCCACTCCTCAGACCGATCCGGCCTATCCCTACCAGGTACGCCGGCATATGGCCCACTCGCTCCGGGGGTTTCTGGCTGACCTGCTGGCGACAGATCCTTTTGACCTGGTGCATGTCGAGGGCTACTATTTGATGCAGCATCTGCCAGTTGTGACACCCGTTCCGACTCTCCTGGGGGCGCAGAATGTTGAGTACCTGCTCTACCAACAGCGAGCGCTGTTTGCGTCAACCCCATGCGAGCAGCAGCAGTGCTGGAGTGAGTACCGGCGGACCATGGACTGGGAACGGCATGCCTGGCGGCGGGCCACGCGCTGCATCACCGTTACCGCCGATGACCGGCAGCATATGCTGGCGGCGGAACCGGAACTACACATTGATGTTGTGCCAAACGGCGCGGATCATCTGCCGGTTGTGGCGGGGCAGGGCAGTAGTACCGGCGCACCCTACTGCCGGGATGCGGAACCGGTCGTGCTCTTCCCCAGCAATTTTGCCTATGAGCCTAATGTCGATGCGACTCGCTATCTGCTGGATGATATTTTTCCCCGCATACGCCAGGAAATACCCAACACCCGCCTGCTGCTTGTCGGCAACGCACCACCCCCGGCGATCTACGCCCTGGCCGCTCAGCCCCAGGTCACGCTGACCGGGCGGGTGCCTTCCCTGATGCCGTTCTTTGCGGCGGCTGATATTGTCGTCTGTCCCCTGCGCATCGGTGGTGGGATCAAGGTTAAGGTGCTGGAGGCGCTGCGAGCGGGCAAGGCGATTGTCAGCAGTTCGGTTGGCGTTCAGGGGTTAGACGGTGCAGCACGCCAGGCAATCGCCATCGCCGATGACCCGGCGGCATTTGCTGCGCATATTGTTCGGCTCCTGCGAAATCCCGCCGAACGGGTAACCATGCAGACGGCGGCCCGGCATGTGGCCCGGCAGTTGCCCACCTGGGATGACTCCGCCGCAGCACTGGTAGAATGTTACACCCGGATCATCCAGAATCATTCATAGCTACCGTAACAAAGAAAGAGCAGCAGTATGCAGCAAAAGACTTTCTGGGATCCCCACCCCGAGCGTGTGCAGATGGTTCTGGAGACCATCGGCGCGAATGATACCGTTCTGGACATCGGCGGCTGGTGGAAACCCTTCACACGGGCGGATTACGTAGTGGATTACGCGCCCTATGCCACCCGCGCCGGCGGCGGGCGCATTGGCGCCCTGCCCGAGCGCTTTACCGAGGCAACCTGGTTCCAGCAGGATATCTGTAGCGACCCGCTCCCCTTCGGCGACAAAGACATCGACTTTGTTTACTGTGGGCAAACGCTGGAAGATGTGCGTGATCCGTTATGGGTGTGTCAGGAGATGATCCGGGTGGCAAAGCGAGGCTACATCGAAGTGCCGTCGATCTGGATTGAATGCCAGTATGGGATCGATGCCGGGGAGCTATCCCGGCGTTATCCGGGCTATCAGAAGCATCGCTGGCTGGTGCAGATTACGGACAATCACCTGCTCTTTATCCCCAAGCAGGTCTGGCTGGGACTCTGCCGCTTCACCTCCGAGGAACTGTTTGAGCGCTACCGGGTGGATCAGCGCATCTGGACGGACTATCTGCTCTGGGAGGATACATTTGCCTACGAAGAAGCGATCTTCGCCGGGCACGAGGAGATTGTGCCGCTGCTAGAGCGCTACTTCGCGGAGTTTGATTATAGTCGGTATAAACCGGGGTAGAAGATGTGGGGATGCGAGGATGCGGGATGCGAGATGTAATCACATTTATCCCTCATCCTTCATCCCTTCTTCACCTCCTTATTCCTCCGCCAGAATGCGCTGCGCTGCCGTGTGCGTCAGCGCCTCCATCCGTTCCAGGAAGAGCGCCATAAAGCGCTCCTGATCAAACTCAACCACCGCCCGCACATTGGCCGGTTTGCCGGTCTTGCCCTGGAAATCAGCAACGCTCTTGCCCAACGTGAGCGGGCTGGTTATCTCCACATCGACATAAATTGGCTGAAGCCGCGCCAGGTCCGGCTGAAACGCCAACGCCAGCGCCGCCGGATCGTTAATGCTGCACCCGGCCCAGCCAAAATGCCGCAGATGAAAATCAATGTAGAAGCGCGTCGCGTCGGCAATAAACTGTGGAATAGCGCCGCCAACCTGGAGCAACCAGTCTACATCGGCCTGGGTTAGCCGGATGTGCTGTGTAATATCCCAGGGCAGCAGAATGATCGGCATGCCACTGTGCAACACGATATGCGCGGCATGCGGGTCAACATAGAAGTTAAACTCGGCCAGTTCCGTCACATTGCCCTCGGCCAGCAGCGCTCCACCCATAATAATCAACTCGCGCACGGCCTCAGTAATGCGGGGCTCCTTGCGGATCGCCATAGCAACATTGGTCAACGGCCCGATGGCTACCAGCGTCACGTCACCCGGCGCAGCCATAATCTCGCGGATCAACAGGTCAACGCCATGCTCGGCCACCGGCAGCACCGGCGAGGCGGGCAGGGTGGCATACCCCAATCCCCGGTCGCCATGCGTTTCCGGGGCGGTGATCGGCGGGCGAATGAGCGGCAGCGCCACACCTGCCGCCACCGGAATATGCGTTGCGCCGGCCAGCGCCAGCACATTTAACCCATTGCGGAGCCCATCCGTTAGCGGGCAGTTGCCCCCCGTCACCGTCAGCGCCGCCAGATCAAGCTCGGGCGCGGCCAGCGCCAGCAGGATTGCCAGCGCATCATCAATTCCCGGGTCCGTATCGAGCAAAACACGACTGGGACTCATCTTCATCAGCTCCTTCAATGCAATTTGCTTCTTCATAGAACGTACGTGGTGCGCGTTCAAACGGGATGTTGGACCAGACGCAACTCAGGCGAGCGGCAGTCGCTCACGGATGAGTAGATAACGCCGGTTGTCCCATTCAGATATTACAACCGGATTTGACCATCCGGGCAAGCCGACAAGCCGGTGAGCCGGCAACCTGCGCTTGACGCCGCTACCCTCACTGTGCCATAATGACGGTGCCTATGGTATCATGTCCCCCGGTAGTGCGGGCAATCGTAATAGAGCAACCCCGGATAACCGGGAAACGTGATACCAGTACTTCACTGCCTCCAATTTTATGCTGATCTACGTTTGCATTGATAACGGAAACAGAGCCCAGAGCCGGTTATGCGTGCTTACCTGGATATCGAAACCACCTTTCACGGTACCATCAGTGTGGTAGGCATATACCGGCCCGACCAGGGCACCCTGCAACTGGTGGGCGGCGGTGTCCACGATATTAATCTGTATGCAGCCCTGGAGGGTGTCACAACAATAATTACATTCAACGGCAGCAGTTTTGATCTGCCGGTTATTCGCAAGCGGCTCTATGCCGATCTCAAGCGCGAGTATACCCACAGCGATCTGCTCTATGTCTGCCGGCGGCGCGGGCTGCGCGGCGGGCTGAAAGTCGTTGAGCAACGGCTGGGAATTGCGCGCGAGACTGCCGGAATTACCGGATGGGACGCGCCCAAGTTATGGCATCGCTACGAAACACTCGGCGATGAAGCGGCCCTGGCAACGCTGCTGCGCTATAATCGCGAGGATGTTGTAAACCTGGCGCTGCTGGAAGCAATCCTGGACGGCGTACCTGGCGTCTCGCCGGCAGCGGCAACACGCGTCTTAATGCAGTAGCCGGTTCGTCATGTTTTTGTCGTCATGAAATTGTGCGGGTTTACTGCACAACAGGACTTACGCGGTCGGCATTCAAACCGGGCGTTTGACCCGATGAACACCCGATTCGCCTGCGGCAGCATGGTACGTTTTTCATCTTTTCAGAAAAATTTTGCTCTGTGAGCAAAATTTTTCTGAAAAAGGATGTCCAGTTCCGCCCTGCCGGAGGCGAAATGTTCTTTTGGGTGAGTAACCGCGTAACTCGTGTAATTAATTATAGTGCTATGATAGAGATGAGGAGCGCGGCTCACATAGGATACCAGCGTTTACTCAGTGTACCATAGATGAAATGAATCATAATCCCCATGCAACCAATTCTTCTCGATAATCGATATGAGCTTGAACATAAGCTCGGCGAAGGTGGTATGGCAACCGTCTACCGGGGGCGCGACCAGCGGCTCAACCGGCAGGTTGCCATCAAGGTGCTGCACAGCCACTATGTCGGCGATCCCGACTTTCTCCAGCGGTTTGAGCATGAAGCGCAGGCGGCGGCCCTCCTCAATCATCCCAATGTCGTCAATGTCTATGATGTGGGACAGGACGGGACGATGCACTACATCGTCATGGAGTATGTGGAGGGAACAAATCTCAAAACCTTGATCAATCAGTCGGCACCGCTGCCGGTAGACCAGGCGGTGACAATTGCCGGCGATATTGCGCGCGGGTTAGCGGCGGCCCACAAACTGGGGCTGATCCATCGGGATATCAAACCGCAGAATATCATGATTGAGACCGGCGGCCAGGTCCATATTACCGACTTTGGTATCGCCAAGAGCAATTTTAGCACAACGCTGACCCAGACCGGCATCACCTTTGGGACGGCCGACTATATCTCGCCGGAACAGGCACGCGGCGAACGCGCCACGCCCCAGTCGGATATCTATGCGCTGGGGGTGACGCTCTATGAGATGTTGACCGGGCGGCTCCCCTTTATCGCGGAAAATGCCGTCGCCGTGGCGATGCAACACGTCAGTGCGGCCCCACCGTCACCGCGCCAGTTCAATCCACAGGTGCCGGCACAACTGGAGACACTGGTGCTGCGGGCGATGTCCAAGAATGCCGTTGAGCGACCCGCCAACGCCGAGGAATTTGCCCGACTGCTTGCTAACTATCGCAGCATCGCCACACAGGATACAACCTTCAATCCCAACCTGATGCAGCGCCCCGCCCCGCCCCGTCCGGCAAGTCCCGCCATATCGCCCCCTCCTGCCGGTAGTTCAAATAGCAGTAGCAGCAACACCAGCGGACGGATGGCAGTTCCGCCCCGGCCGACCGTTGCCCGCGCGCCACGTCAGCAAGGGCCGGGATGTGGCACATTTATCGTGGGCGCTCTGCTGCTGGTGGGAGTGCTGGGCCTGGTCTTGCTCTTTAGCAGCGGCACCTTTGGCGAGTTATTCGCCAGTACCGGCGACCCGGCACGCGCGCCCCGGGACACACCGATGCCCGGAACGCCAACTGTCACCGTCACGACAACCGCAACGACTACGCCGACATCCTCACCGACACCCTCACCAACACCCATGCCGGAACTGGTCACGGTTCCGAATATCGTTGGACGAACCGAGGTTCAGGCGCGTGACCTTCTGGCGCAGGAAGATCTGATCGGCGTCGCGGGCGAAGCTCGCTATAGCAGCGAGTCACCCGGGCAGGTCATAGAGCAGTCCGTACCGGCAGGGACGCAGGTCGAAGCGGGGCAATCCGTTACCTACATCCTGAGCCTGGGCCCCAACCTGGTGGAGGTGCCCGATCTGAGCGGCGTACGGCTTGACTTTGCGCGCCAACAGGCCGAGCAACGCGGTCTGAATGTCAGTGTTGTAGATCAACCAAGTCAGCAGGTCAGCGAAGGGTTTGTGATCCGGCAAGATCCCCGTGCAGGGTTACGGCTTCAGCCCGGTGATACCATTGCGCTGATTGTGAGTATTGGTGATAAAGTTCAGGTGCCGGAGTTAACCGGGATGAGCGAAGATGCGGCCAAAGCACTCCTGTCACAGACGGAGGGTTTGTCATGGAACTATACCGATCTGCAAAATAGTCCTGATCTGTCACGCTACCGTCCCGGCGATGTTGTCAGCATGTCCGATGCACGGGGCAATCCCATTCAGGCGGGGGACTGGGTGCCGCGTGGCACACCGATTGTGCTGGGAGTACGCGGCGGGTAATTGCAGCAAGAAGAGAGGTGAGGTTTACCTTTGACAGAGGAACGACAACCATTGCCAGGGCCGGAACAGGGCATTTATTATGAACAGCGCCGCGCATCCGTCAATGATGTCCCCGGGTTGCCGGCGACCCTGCCCATAACCGCGACAGACGAACGACAGGTCGCACAGTATACCATGTTTGAGTTGCTCCAGAATCTGATGCAGGTCCTGCTGTTTTTTCTGATCTTTAGCTCACTCATCGGGCGCTTTGAAATCCGCCAGTCGAGTATGGAACCCAACTTTCACGAGGGTCAGCGGGTGATGGTCAGTCAGGTCGGGAGTTTCTGGTTGCACCATTTTGCTCACAGCGCCGAAGCATCCGGCGGCAACGAGCAAGAGTTGCTGGGACTTGAACGGGGACAGGTGGTCGTCTTCTTCGATAATGCGGAGCTTACGGGTGACGCACTGATCAAGCGCCTGATCGGAGTGCCGGGAGATACGATTGAGATCCACGACGGTGCGGTGCATATCAACGGCGACCCACTGACCGAACCGTATGTCAATGGAGCCTTTACCCAGTGCAGCGCCTACTGCGGCCCTCTGACCTTAGGCCCGGACGAGTTTTTCTTTATGGGCGATAATCGGGGCGTCAGCCGGGACTCCCGCGCCTTTGGAACCATTCCCGCCGACCAGATCGTCGGGCGGGTGATTGTGCGCTTCTGGCCGTTGGAGGAGGTTGCACTCTACCTGTAGCATAGACCTGCGCGCCGCGGCAGAAGCCATTCCCCGGTCCGACCTGCTGCGGCACTATGGTTCTCCCACCACGTTGGCCCGCGGTTCTTCAACCAACTGTCCCTCACGGAGTCGGAATATCCGGTTTGCCAGCGCCACCGCATCGGGACTATGTGTCACCATTAGCATGGTCTTCCCCGTCTGCCGGGTAAGCGTTCCCAGTAGATCGAGCACCTGCTCGCTGGTTTCGCTGTCCAGGTTGCCGGTGGGTTCATCCGCCAGCACCAGCAGCGGATCATGCACCAGTGCCCGGGCAATCGCTACACGCTGCTGCTCTCCGCCGCTAAGCCGGTCGGGGTAACTCCGACCGCGATCCGCCAGGCCCACCCGCGCCAATAGATCAACTGCTACCTGCCGATCAGCCGGGGCTGTACGTCCGTTTAATTCCAGCGGCAAGAGCAGATTCTCCAGTACGGTCAGCGTCGGTACCAGATTAAAAAACTGAAACACAAAGCCAATCTTGCGCCGCCGGAAGAGCGTCCGTGCATGCTCCGACAGCCGGGTGAGCGGTTGATCATCAATCCAGATCTCGCCGCTGGTAGGGGTGTCGATCCCACTCAGCAGGTTGAGCAGGGTACTCTTGCCGCTGCCGCTCTTGCCCAGCAGCACCACCGTTTCCCCCCGCGCAAACGTTGTACTGACTTCGTGCAGCACCGTATGCCGTCGTCCGGCCTCCTCATAACTTTTGCTGATGCGGTCAAGGCAGATCAGCGGCGGTCTGCCGTTGGACTGTTCTATCTGTTCCATCATTTGCATGCTGTTCCAGCTTTTTGTCTGATTTCTTTCATTATACCCTTGATTCACAGGCGTTACGCGGTCGGTTCCAAACCAGGCGTTTGCCTGGACCCATGGCCCGATTCGCCGTTAGCGGGAACAAACGGCCCGTTTGAACGCGCACTGCGTAACGCCTGTGAATCACAGGACGTACGCGGTTGAGATCCAAATCGGACGTTTGATCCAATGAAAGCCTGATTCGCCTGCGGCAGCGTAGTACTTGATCCATCTTTTTCATAAAAATTTGCACAGCGTGCAAATTTTTATGAAAAAGAATAAAATCCTCCGCCCTGCCGGAGGCGAAATGCTCTGCCAGGTCAGTGACTGCGTAACGCCTGTGAATCACAGGACGTACGCGGTTGAGATCCAAATCGGACGTTTGATCCAATGAAAGCCTGATTCGCCTGTGGCAGCATGGTACTTCTTTTTTTCCCGAAAAGTTGGCTCAAGGAGCCAACTTTTCGGGAAAAAGAACGGTCTGTTCCGCCCTGTGGGAGGCGACATTTCCTTCCACGTCAGTGACTACGTAACGCCTGTGAATCACAGGAGTTACGTAGTCCCCCACGAACGAAGCTTTTTGCCTCTGTCAGGGCAGAATTTCATTCTTTTGCACAAAACATTTGCACTTTGTGCAAATGTTTTGTGCAAAAGATCGATCATATACCATGCTGCCGCAGGCGAAGCCGGCCGTTGTGGGCATACATATCCGATTTGTACGTCCACCGCGTAACGCGTGTGATTCAGGCGATCCTCCACCATGTTATAATCATCTTCGCAGTGATGAGTACGAAGCACGGACTACGGAGTACGGACTACACCCATGATCGATCTTCACATTCACACTACAGCGACGCCGGAGCATGCCACCTGGACACCCGGCGAACTGGCAGCAGCGGCCGCTGTGGGCGGGCTAGTCGCCATTGCCGCCACTGATCACAATACCACCGCCGGCGTACGCGCGCTCCAGGCGGCGGGAAAGCAACTGCGCGTACGGGTTATCTCCGGTGTCGAGATTGACAGCGCCGCCGGGGGCAAGCTCTGGCACACGCTGGTCTACGGCGCGCCGCCTGACGACCCCGCGCTGCTGCTGCTCTGCCAGCAGGTCTTTGAGCGCAACGCCGCCGATGCGCAGGCGCTCCTGGAAGAACTGCCACGCCAGGGGTTTGCGCTAAATGCCGCCGGTGGGCCGGAACTGGCCCACGACCTGGACCGCCCGCCGAATGTGGCCGAGGTAGCAACAGCCCTGGCCGCCCACAACGATCTACCGGAGCGTGTTCCCGGCGAGGACGACGAGGCCGCGGGCATGCGCTACCTGCTGACCCGGATGCCCGGCGCATACAACCCCGTCGGCGTGGATGCAGTCATCACGGTGGCGCACCGGCTGGGAGGCATCGCGGTTCTGGCGCATCCGGGTCGTAGCAAGGGCATCTACGCAATCCCGGCGACCGCCGAGGATATCGCCGCGCTGGTGGAACTGGGGCTGGATGGGCTGGAGGTCTACTATCCGGCACACAGCGCGGAACAGCAGGCATTCTACCGTGATCTGGCGCAGCAGTATGGGCTGCTGATCAGTGGCGGTTCGGACTCGCACCATCCGCATGAGCCGCTGGCAACGGTGGACCGGCGGCTGGTGACGATGTTGGAGCGGGTGGGGTAGCGCGATTGCCCCGCAAAAACACTCACGTCGTCTCAGGCGCAACCCCCGCAACAATCACAAAATGGCCCTCGGAGGCGCTCTGGCGGATCGCCATGGCCTGCCGATATTCGGGTGAGTTGTAAAACGCCTGCGCCTGCGCCACGTTCGGAAACTCCACAACCACCAGGCGCTGATGCTCCGGCGCGCCTTCGAGGGTGATGACCTCGCCGCCGCGTACGATAAATCGGCCACCGTACCGGGCGATAATGCCCGGCGTCAGTTGGGTATACTCACGGTAGCGTGCGGGATCGGTAATCGTGATCCGTCCGATCAGGTATGCAGACATGTTGTTACTCCGTAGTTCATCTACTATAAAACCCCCGGTCGTAGCCGGTGTACCAGTGCCACCACTTCCGCAAAGCGGCCATGGCGCTCGGCAAATGCCACCAACTCCCGGGCCTTGCCGGATTTCCCCGCGCCGGGCAGACTCTCATAGTCGATGGTTAGCTCGAACGCGAGATCGCGCAACTCTTCATCGTTGAAATAGTCTACCAGGATCTGCTTGAGCTTTACGCGGTCAATATCGGCGGATGGGAGCCGGGGCGCTTCCGCCGGTTGGGCCACGGGTGCGCTACCATCATCGTCGAAGTGGTCTTCAACCGATACATTCCAACTGCGCAATATCTGCTTTATGCGGGAGATATTCTCGCGGGCTTCCGTGATGCCATGCGCGACGGCTGGTGGCGCAAATGCTTCCCCCAGGGTGGCCTGCTGTTTCAGATAGTGCGCCAGACTGCGGCGATGGGTGCGTAACAGCGTTTGCTGATGATTGATCTCTTCCTGCGTGGGCATCGGCTCTCTCCACTGGATTGCGTTCCTTCACCATGTAACCGGCATTATTGTAGCACACGCACTGTACCGGCTGTCTTCCATCAGCGGCATCGCTCCGCATAGCAAATTGCCCGACAGTGCGCAATCCACAACCGCAACGCTACCTACTCCGCTCCCAGTCTGGTATACTACAGTCAATTCGCATTGCCCCGTAATACCAGGGGGAGGCTATGCAACTTGCACCGGAACTGCATGCGCAGGTTGAAACCCTGTCCATGCGCTATGGTTCACCCGTACGAACAACGGTCATGCTGCCGGACGGCAGTTTTGCTCCGTTTGCCAAATCCGACCGCATTGGCGAGGTCTGTATGGTAATCCGCCGTCCCACCGGCCATCTGCTGACGGCGCGCAAAACCTTCTACCCGCACAATGCCTATCGCCTGCTCACCGGCGGCATTGAGCATGGTGAGCCGATAGAAGCCGCGCTGCGGCGCGAAGTCGTGGAAGAAACCAGCCTGACGGTCGATATTCGCCGTTTCCTGGCCGTGATCGCGTATACTGCGCCTGCGCCGGGTGTCGCCTCACCGTCCGACGCCGACAGTTTAAACCACTTCTACACCTTTGTTTTCCTGCTTGACGAGATCGGCGGTACACTTGCACCGCAAGATCCGGAGGAGCGGATCGCCGGGTTTCGGGAGGTGCTGCCGGAGGAGTTGCCAACCCTGGCAACCCGCCTGGAGCAGGTGCCCGACGCGGACGATCCCGAAATTGGCGGCCGCTGGCGCAGTTGGGGCATGTTTCGCGCGGTCGTTCACCGCGTGGTCCACACCACGCTGACCGCTACCGGCAGGTGAATACCCGATGCCGGGTTCTACCATCCCGGTGCCGGGTTCTATCATACTACATTCTGACTGAGGAGGTTTTGCATGCTTGGCTTTGAAGCACAACAGCGCGCCCAGGAAGCACTACGCAAGATTGACCAGGGGTTGGTCCGGGATATGGCCGACGAGGAGTCGATCCTGAAACATGCCAAGGAGTTTCGGGATGGGATGTTTGGCGCGTTTCAGTTTATCGAACGGGAGACGTTACAACTCAATGCGTTGCTGGTGCAGTTGAAGCGACTGGATGCGAACCAGCTTCAGATCCAGAGCAAGGGCCGGATGCCGTTTGTCCTGAGCCTGGATCCCGAGGTTGCCTACGACACCCGCCATACCAGCAACCAGGGCCAGACCGGCGAAGGCCCGCCCCAGGGACCGGTCGAACTGGCCGCGCGGGTCTTTGTCGTTTTTGCCTCGCCTTACCAGGGGATGTTGCGCCACTACAGCATCTTTGCCGATGGCCTCTGGAAACGGACTACGTTCGCCTTCGGGCATAGCGGCGTTCAGACCCGCAGCACGCTGCTGCAGCGCTTTGCCCCGGATATCCTGGTGCTGGAGGCCGCTGACCTGCTGGGGCATGTCTGTATGTTACATCCGACCTGGACCAACCTGGAGCCACGCGCCGAGGGAATGACGATCGAGGCGCTCCGGGAGCGCAGTCGGGTCAAGGAGTTCCTGACGGCAGGTTCCCCCCGGCGGTCACAGTAGCAGATGGAGCAGAGCATGGCCGGTAACCCGCAGAGTCACCTGGTCAGGGTTAACGGGATGACGCTGTATACGCGGGCCTGGGTGCCCTCCGGTACGCCTGCCGGCCCGGTTGTGATCCTGGTGCATGGACTGATAGTCTCCAGTCGTTACCTGCAGCCGACTGCACGCCTCCTGGCAAACGATTACCGGGTGTATACGCCGGATATGCCGGGATTTGGTCGCAGCCCCCGACCGGACCGGACGCTGAGTCTGGCGGAACAGGCGGATCTGCTGGCGGCCTGGGTAGAGACGCTGGGTATTGCACAGGCCGTCTGGCTGGGGAACTCGCTGGGATGTCAGGTGGTGGCTACCATCGCGCTACGGCATCCCCGGCAGGTCGAACGGGCCATACTGGTTGGGCCAACGGTTGATCCCGAACGGCACACGATGCATGAACAACTGGTACGTCTGGCACTGACACTCGCCCTGGAACGGCCCAGATTATGGCTGGTTGCGTTGCGGGATCTGTGGGATGCGGGCTTGCGCCAGTCGTTTCGCGCGGCGCACTATGCCCTGATGGATCATATTGAGCAGAAGCTGCCCCTGATCCAGGTACCGACGCTGGTGGTGCATGGCACGCACGATCTACTTGTGTCTCGATGCTGGGCGGAAACAGCGGCCCGGTTGTTACCCGCAGGACAACTGGTAGTTATTCCGGGTGGCACGCATGCGATGAATTACTCCCGGCCCCGCGCATTGGCACAGGTTGTGCGTGCCTTTTTACAGGAAAAACGTATGGTTCTCTAACCTTGCCGGTGATCTGTTAAAGACTGTCTGAAACGGGTTGGTCATGGAGCTACGGCCCCGGAGTGGGAGTCCCGGCGTCAGCCGGTGTGTGGCCGAAACCGGCTGACGCCGGGACTCCGGGGGCGCTGTCCGGTGGATCAGGGCACTCAGCATGCCGTGGGACCGACGCGCATCATCTTTTCAGACAGTCTGTTAGGGACGCGCGTCTGCGCGTCCACCGCAATGATGGGTGCAGGACGTGTCGATCAAAGTAAGGAAAACAACCATTGAACAGCAGCGTATCACGGTTGGCGGTGTGCCGATTTTCTACCAGGTGGCCGGGCAGGGTCTGCCCCTGGTGCTGGTGCATGGGCTGTCCGGCTCTGGTCGCTGGTGGCGACATAATATCCTGCCGTTGGCGCGGCAGTTTCAGGTGTATGTGATTGATCTGATCGGGTTTGGTCGGAGTCGCGGACGGTACCCGTTTGTGCTGACCGAGGCCGCCGGCTATCTGGTCGCCTGGATGGACGCGGTAGGCATTGAACAGGCCGGCATCATTGGGCACTCGATGGGTGGGTTTATCACGGCGGAACTGGCAGCCGATTGTCCCCAGCGGATTAGCCGCATGGTGTTGATCGCTCCCGCCCTGATGCCGCGCGAACTCTCCTCGCTGGCGCATGCCGCTGGTCTGTTCCGGGTTTTCCGGCATCTACCGCCGGGGTTTCTGCCGATCCTCTTTACCGATGCCCTGCGTGCCGGGCCAGTAACGCTCTGCAAGGCGGCGCGGGAACTGCTGGCAACCGATCTCTGGCCCCGGCTTCAGGATCTCGCAACGCCGACTCTGCTCGTCTGGGGTGAACATGACACGCTGGTGCCGCTTTCCGTGGCGGGGCAGTTACGCCACTGTTTGCGGGATACCCGGCTGGTTGTTATCCCCTCAGCCGGGCACAACCCGATGTGGGATCGGCCACGGCTATTTAACCAGACCGTCCTCCCCTTTTTGTCCAATGTTATGGACATGCCCGCTGCCAGCGCTGGACCAACATACCCAGTGTTAACCCCCATACCAGGTGAGCCGTGAAAATCATCGCTGTACGGCGAGCCGGTCGTCGGGTTTCCGGCGGCAGGAGGCCGATCAGGGGGAGCCAACCCATGTAGCCCAGTGCCCAGACTGCTATGCCGTAGCCGGCACCCCGCAACGCCGCCGGCAGCGGCAGATGTCGTGTAAGCGGCGGGTAGAACGTTCCCGCCGCGGCACCGTACACAACATGCGATACCAGCGTCAACGCCATATGCTCCGGCTCACGTAGATCCCGGTTCGGGAGCAGTGTCTGCTCCATCTGCTGCATAATCAGGCTGGGCTCCTGCGGATAGCGCTCCTGCGGGGGTAGTTGCCGATGGATGATGCTCATTACCAGCGTCATAGGCAGTGTGGCAACACACCCGGCAAGCGCTCCGTGAAGCAGGGTGATCTGTTTTGTTTTATCCATCATAGTCCCCTTGATTGACACGCGTTACGCGGTCGGTTCCAAACCAGGCGGTTGCCTGGATGAACGGCCTGATTCGCCTCCGGCAGGGTGGAAGATCCCATCTTTTTTCATGTGCAACATTTTTATGGAAAAAGATAAAAACATACCATGCTGCCGCAGGCGAATCAGGCATCCATCGGGTGAAACGCCCGGTCTGCATGCCCACCGCGTAACGCGTGTAACTCACATAAATATCCGCAACATCTATACCCGGACATCCTATCGCACATGGGTTCCGGCGTCTGCTATCCCCAAACTGTCCTGAGAAAAAGCAAAAAATATGCCGGCACGTTACCCCTGAATGTTCCACAAGAAATGGCAAAGCGCGATCAGTGGCACACTTTTTGCCATTACCAAACCCCAGGAGCATGGAGAAGAGGGGTTACTGTGCGCGGGTAGCCTGGTTGAAGCCGCTCCGCCTGTAAACTCATAGCATGAGGAGGTTATCCACATGAGCCGACAGTATAAAATGATGATGATGCTGGGATCGCTCTTTCTCGTCTTGACCCTGGCCTTGACTGGCTGCGGCGGTGAAGAAGAAGATGTGCAGCCTGATATAGGGATTGAACAAGAGGAAGGCATGGAGGGCGGTGAAGGCATGGAGGGCGGTGAAGGCATGGAGGGCGGTGAAGGCATGGAGGGCGAGGAAGGCATGATGGAGGGCGAGGAAGGCATGATGGAGGGCGAGGAAGGTATGGAAGGCGGTGAAGACATGGAAGGCGGTGAAGAAGGCACAGACCAGGGGCAATAGGTTGCCCCGCGACACAACACCTGTATCCACTCTATTTTCCCTCAGATAGCATAATTACGGGCAGAGGACGCGCACCCTCTTGAACCCGGTAAGAGACTGTCTGAGAAGGGTTGGTCATGGGGCGACGGCCCCGGCGCGGGAGTCCCGGCGTCAGCCGGTGTGTGGCCGGAACCGGCTGACGCCGGGACTCCGGGGGCGCTGTCCGGTATCGCAGGGCACCCGGCATGCCGTGGGACCGACGCGAATCAGCTTTTCAGACAGTCTCTAAGAACTGGAAATAATACCACCGGAGCGGGTATATCCCGTTCCGGTGATGTAGTGTTAGCAGCATCAACATAGTCGGGATAGGACAGGATGTTTGCTGCGATACAACATAACCTGCCCTGTTATCCAGCCGAAAAACCCAAATGTTATCGAACTACTCGCGGCGGATGCAGTTCTGCCAGCATCCGGTCATAGTAGCGCACCATCAGCGGTTGTGACTTGACGCCCATACTCGCCAGGCGTTTCCCCAATGGGTGTTCCCCCCAGATCAGAATGCCGCCGCCGCCCTGCGTACGTCCATACGCCTCGGCGTTGCAGCGCATGACCGTGTGGAGCAACCCCTGCTGATCCTGGCTGTAGGTTTCGATCTGCATATCGCGGGAACGGTCGGTGTTGGGGCGGTCGGCCACCAGTTGCACCAGGCTCTGTCCCTCCAATTGCGCCTCGCAGACAGCCTGCCCATCTACCTCAACCACCCGCACATCGGCGAGTTGGCGCGGCAGGCTCCAGTTTGCCACACCATGCTGCTGGGCCTCGGCATTGTTGACCAGCATATGCAGCACATAGGCCGGGTAGCGCCGCTCGTTGAGCAACTGGGTCAGGGTGGCAATGGGGAGCGCGCGCTCGTGGGTTGCCAGCAGTGCCAGCGTCGCCTCGGCAAATGTGCCAAAGGGTGTCTGGCGGTAGAGCGCAAAAGCGACGATCAGCAATGCCTGACCCGGAAAACCTTCCACCAGGTTGACCTTCACGCCTTTGGGTAACAGCTTGCGCGCATTACCCGCCGGCATCGGATATGCGGCGTTCACGAAGAGCGTATTTTCCAATCGCAGGGAAGCATCTTGCTTTTGATTCATGGCGTATGTTCCTTTGATAAACCGAAGAATCGCTCTATCCTACCACAGATTGGCGCAAGCAAACGTGCCACAACGCCTACTGCAACCGCTCGACCAGGGCTGCATAGGTCTGCCGGACCGCGATCAGAATCAGCCCGGCAACAACCCCGGTACGCAGGCGCGGCCACTGGTGTGTTAATTGCCGCCTGCCGAAGCGTGTGATCAGGGTCAGCAGTAGCGTCAGAAATATCAGCGGGAGCGGCAGTAGCCAGGGTGCGGCCTGCACCAGCGGCAGCCAGGGCAGGTATGCCAGCAGAATGTGGCCCAGGCTCCGTAACTGCATCCCCCAGCGCAATGCTCCCGCCGCCGGAGTGGGTGTGACTGCGCCGATACCCAGCAACGGCAGCAGCGCAATGCTCCAACCGGCGATTCCGGCCAGACGCAGGGACCAGCCGGGGAAAAACATCGGCTCAATTTCCCGCGTCAGGGCATCCAATCGGAATGATCCAGCCGCCTGCATAAACAGCAGGATTGCCAGGAGCAGCAGGATGTAGCCCTCGATCAACACCTGCCGGCGGGCGGCCATCTCCCCCGGTGCCGTGCGCAACATGCGTGCCGACAGCAGCAGTTGCGGCCACTCCAGCAGCAGTAGTCCGACCAGCAGATCGGGGGTGTAGCCAAAGAAGCCGGAGCGGGGCAGCGGCAGCAGGCTGATCAACAGCAGCGGTGCTGCCACCGCACTGACCCCGATCAGCGATACCGCTTCCGGTGAAGCCATTACCGCCGCGCGACGCTGATTGTCCGTCATCAGCACCCGATCGAGCAGCCATGCTGCGAGCAGCGCACTGAGTCCGCCAGGGTAGAGCAGCAACCGGGACCAGGCCAGCCCCAATGCACCCAGCCACTCACCCATGGGCATCATCCGCTGTCGGCCGGTTCGTGCGCAGGGCCGCGTTCAGCCGGATCAGCAACCAGGCCAGCGCGCCCAGCACCAGCATCAGCGCCACAATCGTGGCCGAGGGCAGCGCGGCCACCGTCCGCCGGGCCGAGTCAAGCGCCAGCAAACCGCCCCAGGGCCAGAGTTCCAGATCGCCAAACGGCGTCATGCCGCCCTGCAGTTGCTGGACAATCGGGCGGATCAACAGGCTGATCACTCCTGGAGCCGCGCCCCCCAACACCAGACTGACACCCGCTGCCACGATCCGTCTACGTCCGCGCACCGGAGGAGGCCGGCCGGCAAACTGTGCCAGCGTCAGTGTCGCCAACAGGGTTGCCAACCAGAAGATACCGGCCAGGAGAAACATGTGTGCCCCCGCCGCCGCCCCGATGCCCATCCAGGCCGCCACAAAGGGAGCGGTGAAGGGCAACCCCGCCGACAGCAGCCAGAGGGACCAACCACCGGCGGGCCGTGCGCCGGCAGTCCCGGCTGCATCCGGCTCCGCTGCCAGGCCGAACAGCAGCAGCGGCACTGTCAGCAGCGCATAGCACCCGGCGGCCAGCCCGGCACTGGTCCCCAGACCGATGCTCGCCAGCGCCAGCCCCGCCTGGGCCGCCAGCAACCGGCGCACCCGCACAGCATAGACCGTTCCCGTGAGCGCCCGCCATGCCGCCCAGAGCGTCAGCGCACCCCCCAGCAGCAGCGTGGCAAAATGCCAGCCGGGGTTCCAGGGACCCAGACTGTAGAGACGCACCAGGGGATAGCACCAGGCCAGCGCCAGGAGCAGATCCGGCCCGCGCCGCCGGGTGTTTGTCGGGTCGATTACTACGACCCGCGCGCCGACACCGGTCAGCGCGGCCAGCAGCACAAACCAGAAGACAAAACTGGTCAGCCCGGCCCCGGCCAGTGGCAGGTTGTAACGCCAGGTGCCGCTCTGCGTTTGCAAGGCCGCATAGCCCAGCCCCAGACAGAGACAGGGCAGCAGCAACCAGGTCACTTCGGCCAGGAATAGTGTGCGCGGGCGAGTAACGCCCGATTGCAACGCTGCCGGAAGTGTACGCAGTCGGGAGGACAACGCGTGAGGCGCAGTGCGCCAGAAGTGCCCCGAGAAACGCAGCCGGCGCGACCCTGACCGGCTACGTTTGGGGTGTGCTGTGGATGATGTCCGATTATGTGTGCGCCAGTCGGCATACCGCGCTGCGATCAGCAGACTCGTCGCCAGAAGATAGCTCACAGCAAGCAGCAGCAGGCTGGAGGTAGCGAACGCGGGCAGCAACAGCAGGGTCATCCCAAAGAGCAGCAGCGGATGCAGTTCGCGCAACAGCAGTGTGACCAGAGCAACCAGCAGCGTCAGGAGCGCGAAGAACGCACCCAGACTATCCACCCGAATACGTCCCCACAGGATAGGAAGTTCTAACGGCTGGCTACGCACATGCCAGAGCAGCAGGAGCACCGCGGCGAGGAACAGCAGATAAAGCACATAACCCGTATATCGCAACCCCTGAAACAGTACCGGCAATTGCCTTCGTTTCATACATTCGTTATGCACCAGGCAAAACGCGATAGAAAACAGCTACCGCCGTCTGTCTGATGCCAGCTCCTGCTGCTTATATTTGCAGTGGTCACAGTAGGCCACCCGATACCCGGCAACCGTTGCCCGCCGCAGTGCCCGACCACAGTGGGGACAGGTCAGTTGCAGCACATTCCCCGCCCCGGTAACGACCGGCTGATCGTGGGCATCGGTGGCGTGTGTCTGCTTCGGCACAGCGGTTACAGCCTCGGCGGTGGGCGGATGGGGCACCCTCGCATCAGGTGCCGGGGCCGGTGGATGCCCATTTTGCACGGGTGTCGCCGGTTGTTGCTGCACCGCTTCGATTGGCGATACCGCTCCCTCCGGGTTGAAGCCCCAGATCGTACTCAAACGCTCAACCAGTTGCGCATAGTCGAGCGCCCCCCGTGAACGGCGATCAAACTCATAGATTGTACGCCCGGCGGCGGACGACTCCGAGAGCCGCACATTGACGCGGATCGGCGGCGCAACCAGATGACCATAGGTTGCCTGAAGCTGTTCCAGCAGCGCGGTTGACTGCTTTAGCCGGGGATCAAACATCGTCGGCACAATAATGCGAATCGTGCCGACGCTATTTTTCAAACCGGCAACCTGCTTGAACAGCTTCTCCATGCCCTTCATCGAGAGATGTTCAACCGTCGTCGGGACCATCACATCACTGGCGGCAATCAGCGCATTAACATTGAGTACCGTCATGGAGCCGCCGCAGTCCACAAAGATAAAATCATAGTCACGCTTGATGGGCCGCAGCACCTGTTCCAGCGCACGGCTCCAGTCGGGGCGACGTGCCAGGGTCGGTTGGGCACTGAGGAGCGACTCATCGGCGGCCAGCAAATCCAGGTTAGGCCGGGCCGGGGTGACACAGTCGGATGCACGCGCGCCATCGACCAGCGCCTCGTAGAGCGTCCGACGCGGCAATAGACCCAGCGCCAGGGCCAGATTGCCCTGGGCATCAACATCCACCAGCAGCACCCGGGCTCCCTTGAGCGCCAGACCGGCACCTACATTTACAACCGTCGTTGTCTTCCCGATACCGCCTTTGAGATTTGTGACCGCAACAATTCGTCCCATGCAAGCGCTCCTTACGGGCAGGTGGGAGCCATTATGTCAGTTGAACAGTGTAGTGCAATGCCCGGACGATGTCAAGGAAATTAGCAAAGATTTAACACCTTAATCTCCCAGACTCGTCCCAACACTGCGCGCACTCTCCAGCCAGGGATGATCCAACGGTACATTCTTGCGCTTGCCGACCACCTGTTCCAGCGGCACCGGCTCTGTGCCGTCGCCCCGAGCGGCAACCATCACCCCGTAGGTTCCCTGATCAATCAGAGCGGCGCAGGCCGTCCCCAGTCGGGTTGCCAACAACCGATCCGCCGCCGAGGGTGCGCCCCCGCGCTGCAAATGCCCCAGCATCGTCACGCGTGACTCCAGGCCGGTCAACTCTTTCAACTGACGTGCCAGATACAGAATCCGCCCGGAGCGCTGCTCATCATGCTCCGACAGTTCGGTTTTGGCCTGCTTCTTCTCTTTCTTGTCCTGGGCGTTCTTTTTCTTCTCCTCCGCAGCATGCAGCACTCCTGCATCCCCGGTGGACATAGCACCCTCAGCCACGGCCACAATACTGAAGTGTTTTCCGCCCCGACTGCGCCGCAGGATAGCCTCGGCGACCAGTTCGACATTGTAGGGAATCTCCGGAAGCAGAATGACATCGGCCCCCCCCGCGATACCCGCGCCCAGAGCCAGCCAGCCGGTTTTATGCCCCATGATCTCAACCAAAATAATTCGATGGTGGCTATGCGCAGTGCTATGCAGCCGGTCAATCGCCTCGGTTGCAATACTCAGCGCGGTATCAAAGCCAAAGGTGACATCGGTCATTACCACATCGTTGTCAATCGTCTTGGGCAGCGTAATGATGTTCAGATCATGCTGCATCAAGCGGTAGGCATTCTTCTGCGTGCCGCCGCCACCCAGGCAGACCAGCACATCAAGATGGTGCTTGCGATAGTTATCAATGATCAAGTCGGTCATGTCGAGGGTATCACCGCCGACGGGCATACGATGGGGCTTATCCCGGCTGGTACCCAGGATCGTCCCGCCAACCGTCAAAATACCGGAGAGGCTGGTTTCATCCAGACGCATCGTTCGATTTTCCATCAGGCCACGGAAGCCATCGCGGAAGCCAATAACCTGCATGCCAAATGTTCCCATCGCCGCCTTACCCACACTACGCAACGCCGCATTCAGGCCGGGGCTATCTCCACCAGCAGTCAGGACGCCTACATATTTCTTCATTGTTCCCATTTCCCTGGTTCAAAGCTCAGTCCACATATCGCTTCCCATGCTACACCCGTTTACCACTTCTGCGCCAGTTTTTTGGGCAAAATGAACCGCAGATGCCGCAGAATAGGTCGGTGCGATGTTCCGATCCACACGACACGACCTACACCGCATGCTCTGCGGTTGAACCTGGTTCAAACACAGTTACTACCAGCCGCGCCACCGGAGATGGAGTAATGCATTCAGCAGCGTCACAATTCCGAGCAAGACCAGGATACCCGGCCACCAGAGGTTAGTAACGGCAAGAAACGCCATCCCCAGGAAGAAGACTGCGCTGCTGACCGCCTCCCGGCGTCGTCCCGCGCCCGCGCTGCTAACCAGGCTGCTCATGCCCAGCAAGACCAGGATACCCGGCCACCAGAGGTTAGTAACGGCAAGAAACACCAGCCCCAGAAAGAAGATCGCAGTCCCAATACTCCTCCAGAACATCGGATGGCGACGGAGGTGTGCCGGCTGCCGCCGGGGAGCGGCCGGCGCAACGGGGGGCACATGCGGTTTCGGAGCACTGGCCGCGCGGATAGGCCGGACGGGTTCTCCAGCGAAGGATCGCCCGCACCGGACGCAGAAACGCGCATCGTGCGGACTAAGCGCATTACAGGCCATGCAGCGCGTCGGTGCCGGTTGCTGCTGCGGCATTCCCCGCCGCATACCGGGTCGCCCCGGATATGCACCGGCCGTTGCGGGTGCGCTCTGCATACGCGGCGCATGCATGGCCGCCGGTGGGCTCTTGGGCAGCACAAACGGTGGTGTTGGTTTTCGCTGCGGGAGCGGTTCGGCCCGGGGCAGATCCCGCATGGTGGGAGCACGAACTGCCTGTTTGAGCACTGTAAGCATGTCATCAACCGTGCCAAATCGATCATCCGGGTTGCGGGCCAGTGCGCGCATCACTACGGCCTCGACTGCCGGTGGCAGATCGCCCCGCACGGCGCGCAGGGACCGGGGCTCCTCCAGCAGGCGCGCGGCCAGCATACCCATCGACGTATCGGCATGGAAGGGCGTGGTGCCGCTGAGCAACTCGTAGAACACGGCCCCCAGCGCGTAGATATCCGTGGCCGGGCCGATATCGGCCAGTCCCTGGGCCTGTTCGGGCGACATATACTCCGGCGTGCCCATCACCATGCCGGTCTGGGTCATGCCGGAGGAACGCCCGTAATCACGCGCCAGGCCAAAGTCGGCCAGGTAGACCCAGCCGTCATTGCTGATCATGATGTTGCTTGGCTTAATATCGCGGTGGATCAGGCCACGCCGATGGGCGTAGCTCAACGCTTCGCCGATAGGCCGCAGGATCTCCAGCGCCTGATGCACACTCAGCATTCCCGCTCCGTCCAGCAGATCCTGGAGCGTCTGCCCGGCGACATACTTCATGGCGATGTAGTACAATTCACCAACCTGCCCAACATCGTAGACCGGCACAATGTGCGGATGTTCCAGACCGGCAGCGTTGTGCGCCTCGTGCTGGAAACGCTCGATAAACGTGTGATCGTGCGTCAGGGCCGGAGCAAGGATTTTGAGCGCAACCTCGCGGTTTAGGCCATCCTGATGTGCCTTGTAGACCACGGACATACCGCCGCAGCCCAGTTCTTCCAGTATGGTAAACCGGCCCAATGTTGTGCCGATCAGATTGAACTGTGTCATAGCTTTCTTCCGCTTATGAAATAAGATGTACGCGATCAGTTCTCAAACCGAACGTTTGATTCAGATAACAGGACTTACGCGGTTGACATACAAACCGGACGTTTGACCCGATGAATGGCAGACGCGCCTGCGGCAGCATGGTACCCTTTTTATCTTGTTCACAAAAATTTTGCACTTCGTGCAAAATTTTTGTGAACAAGAATAGTTGCTTCCGCCCGGCCGGAGGCGATATCCCCTGCCGAACACGGGATCGCCTGATCCATGACAGCATTGACCGTTTCGCAGTGTTCGCGCATGTCGTGTTGTTCGTAGTCCAAACGTCCCCCGCGTAACGCATGTCATGTGACAGGACGTACGCGGTGGGCATGCAAACGTCCTGATTCGCCTCCGGCAGGGCGGAAAATACGAGCTTTTTGATAAAAATTTTGCACTTCGTGCAAAATTTTTATCAAAAAGCTACATAACGTACCATGCTGCCGGAGGCGAAGCCGGCGTTCGGGTCTAGCACCAGGCCGGAACTGGCTGCACCGCGTAACTCGTGTCATGTGAAAGCACGTAACTGGTAGTATGAACCAGAGTCTAGGAATAGGACGAAGGATGGCACGAATGGGTTGCAGGCGGCGACCCACGTCGATCCGCGCTATTCAACCATACACATCTCCGCGAACTGTTGCATGGCGGCAGCGGCCTCCTGTGGATCGATCTGTTCGCTCAAGAAGGCGGGCAGTTGCACGTTGATGCCACTCAGGGCGCAGCGCAGCGCAGGCGTCGGTGGCAGCCCAATGGCTTCCTCTGCCTGGGCTGCGGCGGCAGCCAGCACTGCATCACCACTGATGGCGGGTGCGGTCAGGCTGCTGCGTAGAGCCGGTAGCCGCTGCAGGTTGGCGGCAATTCGCAGTTGCACCTCCGGCTGAACCAGGAAGCGCGCAAAATCCTGCCCCTGGTTCAACTCCTCGCCATCAAGCGAGCGATGGAACATCAGGTAGGTACCGCCGAGAGCGGGTGCGGCCGGCCGGTTGGTTGCCGGCACCCGGGGCAGCGGCGCAACCGCAAAGTCAACGACCGATTCCGGGTTGCGGTAGCCGGGCAGCGCCCACGCGCCATCAATTGCCAGCGCCGCCTCACCTGCGCTAAAGCGGGCGTTGGCCTGGGCATAGTCCTGCTGATCCGCCGGGGCTGCCGCGCGCAGTTCGCGTACCAGGTTCAGCGCAGCGACCATGGCGGGGGTGTTGAGCGCCGGCCAGGAGCCATCGGGCGTTGTGGGTGTATCGCCAAAGCCGTTGATCCAGGGCAGCAGCCAGAGCGCCTCGTTCCAGGCGGCCACGATGCCCGCCCGTCCCGGTGCCTGGATCGCGCGGGACTGTATGATCAACTGGTCGGTGGTACGTGGCGGCTCAAAAAGCAACGTTCGGTTGTAGAAGAGCAGCAGGAAATCCTGGGCGGCAAGCGGCTGTCCCCAGATCTGGCCCCCAGCGGTGGCGCTGGTGATGGTTGCCGGCAGGAACGCCGCCGCACCCTCCACCGGATCAAGCGGCTGCAACTGCTTATCGGCCAGCAGGCCCGCCAGATCTTCCTCATCACCCCAGATGAGATCGGGCGGCGACTCTTGGGCCAACTCGACGGCGATCAGATCGGCACGCAGACCGGCCACGCTCTTAGGCAGGACTTCGACCTGGGCCGCACTGCCCGCGTCAAACTCGGCCGCCAGTTCCAGCAGTAGTGTCAGAGCCGCGTCACGCTCGGTCGTCCAGATGGTCAGCGCCTCGGGCTCCGGGGTGGGCTCCGGCGTAGGTGTACCCGGCGGCACTGCCGTTGCCGCCGCGGTCGGGGTCGCCGTCGGCGCGGGCAACGGGGAGAGTGTGGGCGTCGGCGCGGGGGTCAGGACGTTGCAGGCGGTGAGCAAGAACAACAGCGTGAAACGTAAAACGTGATGCGTGATGCGTGATGCGTGATGCGTGATGCGTGATGCGTGATGCGTGATGTGCGGAGGTGTCATTTGCCTTTGGGTATTCATATGTTTAATAAGGTTGTATGTTGATTTCCTTTAAAAGATGAATTTTGAAAAATAGCCCGGATATGAAATGTCCGGGAGCCCCGGCTTTAGCCGGTGGGATACCTGCCAGGGCAGTGGCATCCCGCCGGGAAGGCCCGATCCGGCTGAAGCCGGGATTCCCGTCCAGTGATATCGGGCTGATATATTCAACGTTCATTAGCCGGTGGGATACCTGCCGGGGCAGTGGCATCCCGCCGGGAAGGCCCGATCCGGCTGAAGCCGGGATTCCCGTCCAGTGATATCGGACTGATATATTCAACGTTCATTAGCCGGTGGGATACCTGCCGGGGCAGTGGCATCCCGCCGGGAAGGCCCGATCCGGCTGAAGCCGGGACTCCCGTCCAGTGATATCGGGCTTAAAAATTTAAACTTCATCAACCGGGACTCCGGTTTGTCGCATGTCCAGAGTTGATGTTCAAAGTTCATAAATGCGTATGGTTTACAGCAGCAGGATCGTTACTACATCATTACCCAGGTGAAGCAGAGTAAGCGGACGCGCAGAAGCGCGTCCCTACCGAAACGAATCCTATCCCCTGTGCCCTATCCCCTATCCCCTATCCCCTGTCCCCTGTCCCCTGTCCTCTATCACCTACCCGGTGTTTTTCAGACCGGCAGCGATGCCGTTGATGCTAAGGAGAACGGCGGCTTCGATATCGGCATGTTCGGGGCCGGAGGGCGCGGCGCGCAGGCGGCGCATCAACTCCAGTTGGATGTAGTTGAGCGGGTCCACATAGGGCGTGCGCTGCGCCATCGAGCGTTGCAACTCTGAGGTCGGATCGACCAGTTCGCAGAAGCCGGCGACATCGCAGGTCAGGCGGTAGGTGCGCTCATACTCTTCGCGGATATAGCGGTAGATCGCCTCGGCCAGCGTTTTGTCCGGAACCAGTTCGGCGTAGCAACGCGCGATGCCCATATCCGTCCGCGAGAGCATCATCTGGGCGCTGTCGATCAACGTGCGGAAGAAGGGCCAGCGCTGATACATCGTCTGCAGGAGTTCCAGCGCGGCCTGCTGTATACCGCTTGCGCCCTCCGCGCCATTGCCCGCTTCGGCATCATCACGGGTGATAAACCACTCCAGCGCCGTGCCCAGGCCATACCAACCAGGCAGCGTGTGGCGGCTCTGGTTCCAGCTAAACACCCACGGAATTGCCCGCAGATCCTCGATACGGTTGCTGTTGCCCCGACTGGCGGGACGCGAGCCGATGCGCAGGCGGCTAATCTCAGCGATGGGGGTGGCATTGCGAAAGTAGGTGACAAAACCGGGCGTCTCGAAGATCAGCGTGCGGTAGCACTCCCGCGCCACGTCCGCCATTTGCTCAACGGTGGTGGTCCAGGCGGGCTCCGGCGCAACGGAAACCTCCGGGAAGCCCGCGCGCAAAACGGCGTTGACCACCTGCTCCAGGTGACGATGGGCAGTGGTCGGATCGAAATAGCTCTCCGAGATTACTTCGCCCTGCTCGGTCATCTTGATCTGCCCGCTGACCGTGCCGGGGGGCTGTGCCATGATCACGCGGTTGGCCGGGCCACCGCCGCGCCCGACCGCGCCGCCGCGCCCGTGGGTCAGCGAGAGGGTAATCCCATGCTCCTCGGCAACGGCGGTCAGGTCCAGTTGCGCCCGGTAGAGCGCCCACTTCGCCGAGAGCAGGCCATTCTCCTTATTGCTGTCGGAGTAGCCCAGCATTACCTCCTGCACATCGCCGCGCAGCCGCAGATGATCGCGGTAGATCGGCAATTTCAGGCAGAAATCGAGGATCTCACCCGCGCGCTTGAGGTCGTCGTCGCTCTCGAACAGCGGGACGATATTCAGGCGGCTGTAGCGCTCCGGTTGGTAGAGCCCCGCCTCCTTTGCAAACAGCAGCACCGTCAGGATATCGCTGACACTGGAGGCTCCGCTGATGATATAGGACTGGATCACCTCGGGGTCGAGTTGCTCCAGGATGGCGGCAACCGTGCGGAAGGTCTGAATAATCTCGACCGTCTCCGGGCTGTAGACCAGCAGGCGCAGCGGGATGAGTGGGCGCAGCAGGGTCAACTCCTGCACCAGCAGTGATCGACAGGCCAGTTCATCCAGGTCGCAGTAGTTACTACACACCCCGGCAACCGCCATAATCTCGTGCAGCGCGCTGATGTGGCGGCGGCGATGCTGGCGAATGTCGAGCGTGGCCGCATGCAGATGGAAGACTTCGATCTCGCGGATGGCGTTACGCAACGCGCCGTCGGCCACCAGTCCACCGCCGTTGGCGCGCAGGCTGCTCTCCATCACTCGCAGATCGTCCAGCAACTCGCTGCTGTGGTAGTAGAAGGTGCCGGGCCGGGGCATAGGCGCATCCTGGCTCCACTGCGGCGTGTGCGTCTGGGTGTAGTCGCGGGTGCGGCGCAACTTCTCACGGATGTAGGCGCACTGCCGGCGGTAGGGCTCACGCGGGCGGCGCTCGGCCAGGCCGGCACTCAGTTCCGGGAAGTGCTCCATATTCTGCTCCAGGCAGACCGCCAGTTCCGGGGCGATGCCCACCTGCTGCGACGACTGACTGAGCGCCAGGTGCAGATCGTCCAGTGTCTCCAAAAAATTATTAATTACGGTGACGCGCAGCATGCGCACGGTTTCAATCGTAACTTCGGGGGTAACAAAGGGATTGCCGTCGCGGTCGCCGCCCATCCAGATGCCCATCCGCAGCAGCGCGGGCACGCGCCAGGCATGCTCGGGGTAGCTCTCGCGCAGCGCCCGCTCCAGATCGCGGTAAATCCGGGGCAGCGCCTCGGGCAACACCTCCTGGAAGTAGTAGAGCCCGTTGTTGACCTCATCCAGCACGCCCGGCTTAACCACGCGCACAATATCGCTCTGCCAGAGGCTAACAATCTGTTCCTCGATCTGGGTCTGCAGGTCGGCACGCTCGGCGGGCAGCCAGACGCCACTATTTTCCACATTCACCGTGACCGGCCCCATTGCGGCCAGCGCATCGCTGATGCGGCGCAGCTTCGCCAGGGTGGTACGGCGTTGCGACTCGGTCGGATGGGCGGTAAAGATCGGCACAATCTGCGCCTGATCAAGCCAGCGCTGTAGCGTAGCGGCGGGAACATTGTGGACGCGCAGTTCGGCGACAGCGGCGGCGATGCTATCGCCCCGGGGGGCCGGGTAGGAGCGCCAGTCCTGGTCGCGCAACAGTCGTAGCCGCTCGGTTCGCTCGGCCAGGTTGTCCAGGCTGAAGTAGAGCGTGGAGGATTTGATCAGGCCGTGCAGTTGCTCAATCGAGAGTTCGGCAATAAAGGCGCGCAGGGCGCGGGCATGGTCGGGCGATGGATCGGCGCGCATCTCGTGGGACATCCGGCGGACGCGTTCTTCCAGTTCCAGCGCGTCGGGGCCGAGTTGGTCGGCAATCACCCGGCTGAGGGCATCGCGCAGCAGGCGCACATGCTCCGACAGCAGATCGCCCGACGCGGCCGTGGCCCGGGTCATCTCAGTTTGTGACAGTTCCATTGGCTCCTGTTTTCTGTAGTCCGTAGTCTGTAGTCTGTATTTCGTATGCCGTAGTCTGTATGCCGTATGCCGCTGCACGTTGCACGTTGCACGTTGCACGTTGCACGCCTCAAACCTGCTTGCCGGCAAAACAGCAATGAGCCGGAATGGGGGCACGAAGCGCAGGGCAGCACACTCCCGTTCAAAATCTCTGCGTTCTCTGTGTCCTCTGTGGCTATAACAACAAATCAGTATTACTCGCCGCCCTCAACCACCAGTCCCTCCAGGTGGGCCGCGTCGTTGAGGCGCACGAGCCGCCAGCCGTGCCGGCCATAGACCAGCTCGCTGAGTGAGCCGTTGTCGAGCCACATGCGCCCGAAGTGAGCCAGATCCAGCCCGATCACATGGCAGAGGATAGCCCGAATCGTGCCGCCGTGCGTCACCGCGATGACCGTGCCGTGAGGCGCGTGGGCATCGTAGATTTGCTGGAGGGCAACCATCGCGCGCTGCTGCAACTGCGCATAGGACTCGCCACCCCGCCGGACGGTGCGGGCCGGATCACGCTCATACTCCTGCATATGCTCCGGGAAGCGCCGATAGAGTTCTTCGGGGGTCAGACCCTCCCACTCGCCCACATCGATTTCGCGCAGGGCGGGCATGGCCTGCGGCTCCAGCCCCAGCCCGCTCCCGATAATCTCGGCAGTCTCCCAGGCGCGCACCACATCGCTGGCATAGATCGTCTCGGCTCCGAGGCGGCGCAGCCGATCCACCGTGAGCCGCGCCTGCTCGCGCCCGCGCTCATTGAGCGGAACGCGGGCCTGCCCCTGGTATTGCAGCGTCACATTCCAGTTGGTTTCGCCATGACGGACGAAGATAATTCGCATATGGTCCTATCCAGATTACATGCGAACCGAAAACTGCGCGACGAACGCCGTTCTATCGCGGAAATTGTTCTCGGTTCCGGCTACAGGCTCCTGACCCGGCGACGGACACGTTGTGGAGTGCGCAAGCATGGGCTTGCGCCACCCCCGGGTGATGCGGTGGGCATACGATCACGGTCGCAATGTCGAGCGGACGGAAGTTCTGACTTATTATATTCCTTCTACTGGATAGGAGCAAGGGCGGTTAGGGGTGAACGGGTGAACGGGTGAACGGGTGAACGGGTGAACGGGTGAACGGGTGAACGGGTGAACGGGTGAACGGGTGAACGGGTGAACGGGTGCGGGCCAGTTCGCGCATTTTCGGTTCGTCCTCCGTCCTTCGGCCTTCGTCCGTAGCCGTTCGCGGTCGCCAATCCCCAGTTGCCAAATTCCCGTCCCATCTCGTTTGTTCTCATGGCAGCAATTCCCACCCTACCATGGTATCATTTACCGGGACGAATAATGCCCACACAGGCCAGGAGATGCCGGGCGCCTGCCCAGAAGGTATGCTCTCAGTTCTCAGTTCTCAGTTCTCAGTTCTCGGTTCTCAGTTCTCGGTTCTCGGTTCTCGGTTCTCGGTTCTCGGTTCTCAGTTCTCGGTTCTCAGTGCTCGATTCTTCTTCCAGGAGTAGCCCGTGTCGAAGCACATTTTTATCTCGCACGTCACCGATGACGATGCCTTTGTGGCTAATCTGCGCCGAATGCTGGAGGGCCAGGGGTTGACCGTCTGGGTCGACTCGCGCAACCTGCGGGGCGGCAATAAGCTCAATCCGGAGATCGAACAGGCCATCCAGGAGGCGCGGCAGGTGCTGGTGGTGATCAGCCCGCAGACCGTCAACTCGCCCTGGGTGCGCCGGGAGATTACGCTGGCGCTGGCGGTGGAGCAGCAATGCCGGGACCACGGCTACCGGGTGATCCCGCTGCTCTTGCCGGGCATCCAGCCGACCGCGCTGGGTACCTGGTTTGACGAGGAGCCGCTGGGGGTGCCGGTTGAACTGTCGCCGGCCGGCCTGGATGCGGCGCTGCCGGACATCCTCACCGCGCTGGGGGAGCGCATGCCGACCGATCCGCAACGGGTGCAGGATGTGGCGGCGCAGCCGGTGGCGGAACTGCTGCTGGAACTGCGCGACCCGGAAATTAAGGCCGAGGAGGGCCGGCAGCGGGTGGCGGCGGAGGCGACCCTGAGCTATATCCCCGCCGACCATCCTGCAACTCCGGTGGTGGAGAGCCGCCGCTTCATCTTCACCGCGCCGCTGGGTCCGATTGAGGCCGCGGATCTGCGCTGGTACCTGGAGCGCTACTACCTCCTGCCCTGGGGGCTGTTCCAGGAGCGTGCCGACCGGATCGTGGCGGACCTGCCGCAGTGGGGCCAGGCGCTCTACGCGGCGGCCCTGGGCACTCCCGCCGTACAACAGGTGCTGGCCGCCTGGCAGAACACGTCCGCCGACGTTGCGCGGCGCTTCTCGGTGGAGGTGGATGCCGAGTTGCCGGAGGGTAGCCCGGCGGAGCAGCAGGCCGCCGCACGCGCCGCCGCCGGCGGGCTGCTGGCGCTGCCCTGGGAACTGCTGCACGACGGGTGCGGTTATCTCTTCCAGGGGAAGCATGCCGCGCGGGTGCGCCGCCGCCTGCCCAACCGCCGCCCGATGGAGCCGGCGGTCCTGGCGTTGCCCCTGCGGGTGCTGCTGGTCAGTCCCCGCCCGGAGGATGACCATACCAGTTTTATTGACCATCGCAGCAGCGCGCTGCCGCTGGTGACGGCGGTGGAGCATCTGGGAGCGCTGGTGGAGTTGACGGTGCTGACGCCGCCGACCCGCCCCGCGCTGGAGCAGGCGCTGCGCCAGGCGAGTGAAGCGGGCCGCCCGTTTGCGGTGGTGCATTTCGATGGGCATGGCGTCTATGACCGGGAGTATGGCCTGGGCGGGCTCTGCTTTGAAGATCCCCGCGATAGCGCGAAGCTGCAGGAGCGGCGCATGGCGCTGGTGCATGCCGATGAACTGGCCGCGCTGCTGCGCGACTTCCGCATTCCGCTGGTCTTCCTGGATGCCTGCCAGAGCGCGCAGACCGAGGCCGACCTGACCGCCTCGGTTGCGGCGCGGCTGCTGGAGGAGGGTGTCACCTCGGTGGTGGCGATGAGCCATAGCGTGCTGGTGGAGACGGCCCGCCGCTTTGTCGAGGCGTTCTACGGCGAACTGGCGCGCGGGGCGCGGGTGGGCCAGGCGATGCTGGTGGGGCAGCAGGCGCTCTCCGCCGACCCCTGGCGCGGCAAGCTGCCCGGCATGGGCGAACTGCAGCTCCAGGACTGGTTTGTGCCGGTGCTCTACCAGGAGGCGCATGATCCGCAGTTGCTGACGCAACTGCTGCCCGGCGCGGTGCAGCAGTTGCGGGCGCGCGAGCGGCATCTGGCGCTGGGCCGGGTGCCGCCGCCGCCCGCGCACGACTTCCAGGGGCGCAGCCGGGCGTTGCTGGCGCTGGAGCGGCTGCTGGTGAGGCAGCCCTACGCGCTGGTGCTGGGCCAGGGCGGAGCCGGGAAGACCGCGCTGGCGGCGGAACTGGCGCGCTGGCTGGTGCGCTCCGGGCGCTTCCGGCGCGCAGCGTTCCTCAGCCTGGAGTATACCAGCGATCCGCGCGCGCTCCTGGACGACCTGGGGCGGCAACTGCTGCCGGCGGGCGACGGCTGGTCCGTGGCCCACTATGGCGCTGACCTGGATGCGGCCATGCAGCCGGTGGCGCGCGCCCTGGCTGACCTCCCCACGCTGATCATCCTGGATAATCTGGAGAGCATCCTGCCCGACCCGGCCGGCCAGGGGCATGCCGCCGCGCCGCTTGCGGCGATCTTCAACCTGTTCCAGGCGCTGCTGACGGCCGACCCGGCCACCCGGCTGCTCTTCACCAGCCGCGAAGCGCTGCCCGCGCCCTTTGACCATGCCGGGCGGCAGGTGCGGCTGGGGCCGCTGGAGCGGGACGCGGCGATAGCGCTGGTGGGCCGGGTGATGGAGCAGGCCGGCTGGAGCCCGCCGGCACCCGACCGCCCCGGCGATGATCCGCAGGAGGTGGTCGAACTGGTGGAACTGGTCCACTGCCATGCGCGCGCGCTGGTGCTGCTGGCACGCGAGGTCGCCATGCGCGGCACCCGCGTCACCACCGCGAACATCCGCCACCTGATGGCCGAGTTGGAACGCAAGCACCCCGGCCGGCGCGAGAACTCGCTCTACGCCGGCGTGGAACTCTCCCTGCGCCGCCTGCCCCCAGAGCAGCGCGAAGCGGTGCGGGCGCTGGCGGTGTTTCATGGTGGGGCACATGGATTTGTGTTTGGGCAGATGCTGGAGATGGATGCAGCGACTGTAGGCAGCCTCTTTAAAGCGCTGATTGACGTAGGGCTGGGCGAGGATATGGGCTATGGCTACCTGCGGCTGGACCCGGCGCTGCCGCCCTACCTGCTGCAGCAGCTTGACCCGGCCGCGCAGGAGCGGCTGCAGACGCGCTGGGCCGAGGGAATGCGGCAACTGGTGGGGTTTTTGTATGGGCAACTTGCTCAGGATGCTCAACTTGCATTCCAGTTAACGCTGCTGGAACTGCCCAACCTGGCGGCAGTGCTGGCCTGGGCGCAGGCGCACTGGTCGCCGGAGGCGGTGGTCGATCTGGCGGGGAAGCTGGAAACCCTGCTGGCCTCGCTGGGCCGCCCGCAGGCGCTGGCGGCGGCGACGCAGGTACGGGAAGCGGCGGCGGAAAAGCTGCCGGAGTGGAGCCATGCCCGCTTTGAGGCCGAACGCGCCACCATCGAGCGGTTGCTGGCGGCGGGCAACCTGCAAGACGCCTACACCTCGGCGCAAGAGTTGCTCCAGCGCGCGCTGGCCGCCGGGGAAGGGGCGTATGCCGGGGCGGCCTATGATATTGCACTGGCCCACGCCCTGCTGGGGCGAATACTACGGATGGGTGGAGCGGCCGGGGCGGCGCTGGAGCCGCTGGCGGCGGCGGAGCAGCGCTTCCAGGCACTGGCGGCGGCGGGCAATGCCAACGCCGCACGCATGGCCGCCGTCGCTATCACCGAGCGCGGCGACTGCCTGACGGATCTGGGGCGGCTGGCGGAGGCGGCTGCGGCGTATGAAGAGGCGATCAAACGGGCTGAGCAGCGGGGTGATGCGCGCTCGGTAGCGGTGAACACCTTCCAACTCGGCACCGTCCGCATGCTCCAGGAGCGCTACGGTGAAGCGCTGCAAGCCCATACCGAGGCGCGCGAGCAGTTTGCGGCCCTGGGGGAGCCGGGCAGCGTTGCCGTGGTCTGGCACCAGATCGGCATGGTCCACCGGCTGCAGCGGCAGTTCGACCCGGCCGAGCAGGCCTACCGCCAGTCCCTGGCAATCCGGGTGCAGCAGCGGGACCGCGCGGGGGAGGCCGGCAGCCTGACGGAGTTGGGCAATCTGTACGATGCCTGGGGGCGGCTGGAGGAGGCCGTCAACTGCTGCCGGCAGGCGGCGGATATCTATGTCGAACTACAAGACCACTTCAATGAAGGGAAAGACCGCAACAACCTTGCCGACACGCTGATCAAGCTGCAGCGCTATGAAGAAGCGCGGCGCGAACTGCAGCGGGCCATCGAGTGCAAGCAGCCCTACGGCCACGCGGCTCTTCCCTGGACGACCTGGGATATTCTGTATGATCTGGAAACGGCCACCGGCAACCCCACGGCGGCGGCAGCGGCGCGGGCGCAGGCTATCGCGGCCTACCGTGCCTACCGGCACGATGGCGGGGAGAGTCAGATGCCGGGGGCGCAGCTTGCGGCCCTGGTCTTGCAGGCGATCCGGCAGGGGGATACGGGCGAGGCGGAGCAGGCTCTAAACCAGGTGGCAGCGGCAGATATTCCTCATAGCGCAAAGTTCATGATTTCGAAGCTCCAGGCCATCCTGGGCGGGGCGTGCGACCCGGCCCTCGCCACCGATCCCGCGCTGCATTACACTGATGCGGTGGAGGTGGAGTTGTTGTTGGAGGCGGTGAGAACCGAGAACTGAGAACTAAGAACCGGGGGTGGTTAACGACTGGTCGTTAGGGGTTTGGACCGCGAATGGGCGCGGGGGTTTGGACCACGAAAGGGCGCGGGGGTTTGGACCACGAAAGGGCACGAAAGGGCGCGAAACGGCGCGAAAGGGCGGGGGTTTGGACCGCGAAATGCACGAAAGGGCGCGAAATGCGCGAAAGGCGTGAAACGGGGCGGGGGTTTGGACCGCGAATGGGCGCGAGGGTTTGGACCACGAAAGGGCACGAAAGGGCGCGAAACGGCGCGAAATGCGCGAAACGGCGTGAAACGGGGCGGGGGTTTGGACCGCGAACGGGGCGGGGGTTTGGACCGCGAAATGCACGAAAGGGCGCGAAATGCGCGAACCTTCACCCGTTCACCCGTCGGATCATCGGATCATCGCCTCCCCGCGTCCTCGCCTCCCCGCGTCCTCGCGTCCTCGCGTCCTCGTGTCATCAATATCAGTGCCGTTCGCCATCCTCCATCAGGGCAAGCTGGCGGGCGACCTCTTCCACGGCGATGCGCTGCTTGCGGTAGAAGTCCGACTCGCTCATTGCCAGGCGGTTGGCAACATCGCGGATACGCTTGCCCTGCAGGAAGCGCAGTTCCAGGATATTGTAGAGCAGCCACTCCTGCGCCGAGGGGTCCAGTTGCCCGTCGGGGCGCATGTTGTCGATGGCCTGGCGCAGCACCCCTTGCAGCGCACGCGTAGGACTGCCGCCCTGCTCCTGCAGCAGCCGCCGCACCGTGCGCATCCCCAGCAGCGGGCTGTCGGAGAGCTTGGGCCCGCCCCAGTAGTGCGTCAGCGCATCCTTGACGATCTGCGGGAACTCCGACTGGAGCACAATATCAGTCTCGAGGGCGGCCAGCGAGGCCGGGGTGGCCTGCTCCAGCCGCGTGGTAAACTGCTTGAGCGACTCAACCTCGGGCGAGAGGCCGCGCAGGGTGTCGAAAATGCGCTGCTGCATCTGCACCGTGGTCAGCGCCATCTCCATCTGGTGGGCCAGCACCCCGATCAGGCGGCGCGCATCGGGCGTCAGCGCGCCATCGTGCTGCATCGACTCGGGCGGGTAGGCCACCCCCAGCGCCCCCAGAAACTCGCCGGTAGGGCTGTGCAGCGGCATCAGAAAAAAACCACTGCTCAACAAGAATGCATCCGTCGGCGGCAGCATATTCAGGTCGCGTGGGGAGAGCCGCTCCAGGTGCGGCATGAGCGCGGCCAACGGATGCTCATTGACGAACCGTTTGACATCGCGGCGCGCGCCACACAATGCCTTGACCGTGTAGGTGCCGTTGCTCGGCCCGACCACAAAGCCGGTCTCGACCCGCAGTGTGCCACAGACGGCGATGAGTGTATTCTCCAGCAGTTGCCGCAGATCGGCGCGGGTGAAGGTATCGCGCGGCAGGCGGCGCAGATAATCTAGCTCCGCGTGGTCCTGCATCAGCACCAGCGCATAGATGTAGGGGCGAATCAGCATAATCAGCGTGGGCATCAGCACGGTCATGATCATCACGGCAAAGATGATCAGCGTATCGCGGGGCAACCCCAGCACCTGCTCCAGCCAGGGCACCGTCTGCAGGCAGAGAATAATCGTCACACCCACCAGCGGACCATACAGCCCCCAGCGTACAAAATCCTGCTTGATCACCCGGTCGGGCTGAAACACGCCATGGAAGGCCACGCTGTAGGCCATCACCGTGATCATCCCCATCATCACGGTATTGACGATGGCGTTGAGCAGCAGAATAGCACTCTCCGGCAACGGAGTGGCGGCTCCGGCTGCCACCAGGTAGGGAAACACCCCCAGGCCGGGCGAAACCAGACTGATCCCCAGGTAGGTCAACCGCCGCCGCAGGGTGGGCGTGAGCGCATTGCGGCGGGCCTGAACTACCGTGCGCAGCGCCACCAGAATGCTGACCACAAAGAAGATCACATACAGCCAGAAGAGCGGCCCCGCTGCAAACTGCGCCACATTGCCGCTCGAAATCCCGCCGCGTACCACCAGATCGGTCGAGAGCGCCATAAAGAAGAAGAGCATACTCCCGGCATACCCGGCCCAGACCAACCAGCGCTCCTTCCAGCGGCGTTCCGTGCCCAGGCTGGCGGTCAGCAGCGCCTTGGAGAGGTGGAGATAGCCCGCCGGCACCAGCGCAATCCCCAGCCACTGCGCACGCAGCAGAAACTGCGTCGTCTCCATCCGCCCCGCCCGGGTCAACAGAATATCACCGCCCGACACAATCAAAACACTGGTGAGCAGCACACAGAGCGCCCGCGCATTATCGTTGCGCCAGTTTTGAAAGGCAACATACGCCAGCAGCGAGAAGGTGACGATCAGGACGGCGGCGGTCAGGAGTTCATTGATTCGTAGCAATAGGTCCGTCATAGGGGATTCGTATACTTCTACCTCCGTTTTAGGAGCAGTTGCGGCTACAAAATCTTCTCCGATTCTGAGAATTATACCACAGCCGATACCGAACAAAGAACAGACAGCCCGGTGCATTGAATGCACCCTACGGCTCCCACGCGGCCCCGGTGCTGGCGTCCCGGCTTCCGCCGGAGCGGACGTTCGCGGCAGCACAATGCTGGCGTCCCGGCTTCAGCCGGATCAGGCGTTCCCGGCAGCACGTTGCTGGCGTCCCGGCCATTCATATCCAGACGATTTGTTCACACTTCATAAGCCGGCACTCCCGAAAGGCATATCCGGTTTTTCACACTTTATGCCGCAACACCTGCTCCGGTGGTTCTCTGTTCTGCGGTTCTCCGTTCTGCGTTTGTTCTTTCTACGACAGCGTGTTGTTCGGGGCCGGCATAGCCTATGCTATAATCCTCTCACAGTACACGCGTTACGCGGTGCCTGCCCTGGCAGGAGATAGCGCCTCCGGCAGGCGCAACCGGCCTGCACGCGATGTACATGTCTGGTCTGATCGCTTACCGCGTAAGCCCGGTTCACAGTAGTAACATCGATCCGATACTGCAAGAAAGTTTGTTATGTTCAACCTGCGCAGTCTGCCCAACTTCCTGGCGCTCTTCCGCATTCTGTTGACCCCGCTACTCTTCTGGCTCATCCTGGCAGGCCAGACATGGGGCTACCTGGGAGCCGTCGGCGTCCTGTTACTGATGGGCCTTAGCGATTTTCTCGACGGGCGCATCGCCCGCCGGCTGCAGGCCGTTTCGCCGCTGGGCATCTTTCTCGATACAATTAGCGATAAGATCTTCGTCGCGGGTGCGCTGTTGCCGATGATTCAGGTGGGGCTGCTGCCTGGCTGGATCGCGCTGCTGATTATTACGCGCGAGTTTATTATCTCGGGCCTGCGCTCGTTTGCGGCGGCAGCGGGGGAAGTTATCTCGGCGGGGCAGTGGGGCAAGCAGAAGCTGGCAATTACCGTGGGGGCGCTGATGTGGCGACTGCTGGCGGCCGCCCTCGAAGGTGCCGGTCCTCTGCGCTTTGCCGCAATCGATGCCGGTCCAGTGGCGTTTTTCCTCAGCCTCTGGCCGGTCGCCATGGCCCTGGCGGTCATCTGGACAGTCTTCTCCGGGGTGGAGTATCTCTGGAAGGCCTGGCCGCTGCTGCGCGGAAGCTGGTCCCCGCCGGTCAGGTCCGGCCAGGAGGCAGCTACCGGCGACGCCTCGGCAAAGGTTACAAAATCACGCTCATAGTCTTTTAAAGAATCGAAAACCAAAGAACCGGAAAACCAAAACAGCAGATCTCCTTCCAACCTCTATCGAGAACCGCCCCTGTTCGCGGTTCCGGGTGTAACTCTTCTCACTATCACTTGTTTGTCAGGCGAGAAATTCCTCAGTTTCGCGTTTAATTCCCTAAAACCCACGCGTTACGCAGTGGGCGATCAAACTGAGCGTTTCACCAGATGAACCACAGACCGCTTGCGGCAGGATAGTACTCCTTTGCTCTTTTCACACACATGTTGCACATAGTACAACATGTGTGTGAAAAGAGCGGAATGTTCCGGCCTGCCGGAGGCGACATGTCCTTCCGGGTTCGGGACCACGTAACGCGTGTAAAACCGATTTTGCCGACGGCGGGCGGATCAACATGATCCGTCCGACATTTTGAATGCGACGAGGTTCCCCGTGAAAGCCCGAACTTTTCTGAGGGCGTTATGCGCCCTGATTGTTCTGTGTCTACCTCTGGCAACTCCCGGTGCCGGGGCGATGCCTGATGATGAGACGAATACAACGGCACCGGTGATACCGCCGGAACTGCGCGGGATGGTGGTCCGTGATCCCTGGTATGACTTTGGCACCTACCCCAACTACCCCGACCAACCCAACCGCGTGGCGCAGGATCGCATGGGCGCGCTACTGGCCGAGATGGGCGTGCGCTGGGTGCGGTTTGAGTTTCATATCCAGGATGGTGATGTGGCCGCCCAGATTGCGCGCCACGACTACTTTATTCGCACGGTTGCGCCGCGCTACAACCTGCAGATTCTGGCGCTGCTCGGCTTTGGTGTGACCCGCGACTGGCCGCCCTTCGATCCCGCCGATCCGCGCTCGCTGGTCTATCCCCGCACCTACACCGATCCACGTTACGGCGGTGGCGTGAACGACTACATGCGTACCTGGCTTGATCGCGCCTGCACAATTAGCAACCGCTACCGTGATGACATCGCCGCCTATGAAATCCTGAACGAGCAGAACCGCCTCGCGCCGAATGGCGATGGTATTCCCGCGACGATTAGCGCGCGCCTGCATACCAAGTTCTACCGCATCTTCCGGCAGGAACACTGCTTTGACTCCGCTGAAGATCAGACCTGGCGGGAAGATATTCAGATTATCCTGGGCGGACTACACCCGAAGGGCAGTGGTGAACCGGGGAAAAAAGAGCATATCTCCGATGTCGAGTATATGCAGCAGCTTTATAGCTCGGACGGTTACGAGAGCTATAACGATACCTACGGCCACTACCCGCTTGACGGTGTGGGCTATCACCCCTACCCGGAGGAGATCCGCATCAGCCTGCAGAGCGACCTGGACCTGATCGGCAGTCGCCTGGACCTGATGCGGCTGGTGGTCAACGCACTCGACCCGCGCAAACCGGCGTTCTGGATCACTGAGATTGGCTACAATGCCGCCTACCTGCGCCAGAGCGTGACAGGGCAGGCGGCCTTTTTGCGGGCGACCTTCACTGGACTGGCGGCCCGGGACGATATCGCAACGATCTTCTGGTTTAAGTATGAGGATTTCCCGCCCGCCGCCGGGCCGTTGGCGCAGAAGTGGGGCGTGGTGCGCATTCCCTTTACGGAAGATGCCACCTGCCCCGGCGGAGCCTGCTATGATCCGACCGGCGAACCGGCATACCGCCGCCCGGCATTCTGGACCTACCGCGAACTGGCGGGGCTGCCGGTGACGCGGAACTATCTGCCGCTGGTGGGGCGGTAGATGCGTTTCCGGTAGTGCCGCCTTATGAACGTTGAACATCTCAGAGACTGTCTGGAAAGGGTTTGTCATGGGGATGTTGGCCCGGCCCCTCGTCCTGTCCGTCATGCGGGAGCGATCATGAAACAATGAGTCCGGATATGGAGATCACTCCCGCCCGGCTCTGGAGCAGGAGTCCCGGCTTCAGCCGGTTTCCGGCCGCACACCGGCTGAAGCCGGGACTCCTGGGGTGCTGTCCGGTGTCGTAGGGCACCCCGCATGCCGTGGGACCGACGTGAATCATCTTTTCAGACAGTCTCTCAGGACATTCACCCCCCCGCCGACAATATCGCGTTAATCGCAACGACCGCCAGGGTATTCTGCAAAAAATGGTAGAGGATACAGGGGTAGACCGACTTGCTCCACTCGCGTAGGAAGGCCAGCAGGAGCCCGATCACCAGCAGCGCCGGGAAGAGTTCCCAGATCAGGTGCGCTCCGGCAAAGATGACCGCGTTGGCAGTAACAGCAGCAACCGCGCCCCACTGGCGGCGCAGCAGCGGGTAGAGCATGCCCCGGAACAGCAGTTCCTCGCCGATCGGTGCCAGCACCGAGACCAGGAACAGCACCATGATTAGTTGCACCGGCTCCAGTGACTGCCCGCCGGTCAGCGCCTCAACCTGGGGATTCTCAAACTCCTCCCCGGTGATCCGCACAATCGCCAGATTTGCCAGTGCTGCTGCCATAAAGCCGACAACCACCAGAAAGGGCGTAGCCGCCAGCGGACGCAACGGCGCGGGACGCAGGCCCAATGCGCGCCAACCGGAGCGCCGGGCCGCAAACAGGTAGACTCCCAGTAGCATCATGCCCATAAAGCCGACCGCCGTCAGATAGCCCACCGGGGAGAGCAAGCTGTCGCTCATTTCCATCGGGGTAAAGCGCACGAGCAGTCCCAGCACGGTAGCAATCAGCACCGTGCCAATCAACATAAGCCCGAGGACGGCAACAATATCAAACCAGCCCCAGGAAATCTCTGGCTGCTGGTCATGTTGAACAAAAGGATCGGTTGTTTCTGAATCAAAACTCATAACATCGATTCGGTTCTATCCGTCTAATACCAATGTGCCGGCAAACCAGCAATGAGCCGAAATGGGCGCAACGGGCGCAACGGCGGCACGTTCCCGTGTATTATCTCTGCGTCCTCTGTGGGCGCTGTGGCTATGACAACAAATCAGTATAAAGAGATTGCGCCCTCACCCTATTTTGCATACGGTGAGGGCGCAGATTGAGTGCGGTTGAGGACAATAAAACCCTATACCTCTTTCACCGCATTAACCAGATCAAGCATACCCCGCTTGGCGTCCGTAAAGTACATCAGGGTATTATCGGCAGCAAAGAGTGGGTTCGCAATGCCGGCGAAACCGGGACTCAGACTACGCTTGACCACAATCACGCTCTTGGCGTTCGACACATCCAGGATGGGCATCCCGGCGATCGGGCTATTCGGATCGGTGCGCGCCACCGGATTGGTCACATCATTTGCACCGATAACAATCGCAACATCGGTCTGCTCAAAGGTCGGGTTGATCTCATCCATCTCCTTGAGCTTGTCATAAGAAATATCGGCCTCAGCCAGCAGCACATTCATATGGCCCGGCATACGACCGGCGACCGGGTGGATGGCAAACTCAACCTCGGTGCCGCGCGACTCCAGCAGGTTAGTCAGGTCACGTACCGCATGCTGTGCCTGCGCTACGGCCATCCCATAGCCCGGCACAATCACCACACGCCGCACACCATCCAGCATCATGGCGATCTCTTCCGGCGAAGTAGATTTGGTCTTGCCTTCATAGATATCATCGCCACCGGTTGCACTCTCCGGCACCCAGACGCCAAAGAGCACATTCGTCAGCGAGCGGTTCATGGCCCGACACATAATGGCGGTCAGGATCAGGCCCGATGCGCCCACCAGCGACCCGGTAATGATCAGAATACTATTCTCAATCACAAAGCCTGTGGCTGCGGCTGCCAATCCCGAATAGGAGTTGAGCAGCGCAATCACCACCGGCATATCCGCGCCGCCAATCGGCATCACCAGGTACCACCCCAGGAACGAAGCGACAATAATAATCAGCCAGTAGATCGGCACCGCAGTCGGTACAAAAACAAGGAAGATACCGAGCAGCAAACAGATCCCCAACAACACCGCCTTGGCAATCGGCTTGGTGGTCAGCGTCCGGTTGATTCGCTGCCACTGCCCCATCAACTTCTGCTCCTGGGCAGGTTCAACGGCGGTCGGCTGCTCTTTGGGTTGCTCAGGCATCGCCGGGGCACCATTGGTGCCGGTGGCCTGACTGCCGGTCTGCTCCTGCGTCTGCGGCTCCGGAGCGGTCTGCTCCTGCGTCTGCGGCTCCGGTTCCACGCCGGCCTGCTCCGGTTCCACGCCGGCCTGCTCTTCCGTCTTCTCTTCAGTCTTCTGCTCCTGATCCGGCATTGAGCCGCTCTGCCGACCACGAGTAAGAAAACCGAGCCGCTGCTGAATCTGCTCGCCCGTAATGCCTTCGAGCTTGCCATACGCAACCAGACTGCCCCAGAAGGTGACAGCGCCGATCAGCCCGGAGGCAAATGTCGCCACAGTAAACTGAAATACCTGAGTACCTGGTCCGACCAGGCTACCCTGTTCGAGGTTCAAAAGGAAGACCGCTTCACTCAGGGCGGCTCCGGCCACAATCGCCGAGGCAATCCCGCCAAAGCCATTGAGCAGCGCGACCATCTGGGGCATCTGCGTCATCTGGACGCGGATTGCCATCAGCGCCCCAATGCCACCGCCGATCAGCAACCCCAGCAAAATCAACCAGAGGTTAAGAATCCCCTGCGAGAACAGCGTCACAACAATGGCCAGCAGCATCCCGGATGCGCCCATCAGGTTGCCGCGTACGGCAGTGCGTGGGTGGGTCAGACCTTTCAACCCCAGGATGAAGAGGATCGCCGCCACCAGGTATGCGAGGTTAATCCACGGATTCATTTGGTTACTCCTTTCTGCGGAACATCCCCAACATACGGTTGGTGACCATAAACCCACCGACGACGTTGATCGTAGCAAAGATCAGCGCCAGAAAGCCCAGCAACGTCGTCCAGAATGTCAAACCGGCTCCCATTGCCAGCAGCGCGCCGACAACCGTAATGCCCGAAATGGCATTGGACCCCGACATCAGCGGAGTGTGGAGCGTCGGTGGCACCTTGGTGATAATCTCAACCCCAACAAAAATCGCAAGCACAAAAATGGTTAAAGCCGTTAGCAGACTCAGTTCCACCGCGTGCTCCTCTCAATTACAAATCTCCTACGTCCAGACATAACTCCTCCCTACGCCGCACTCGCCTCAACGCCAAGCAGATCACGGATACGCGGATTGACCACTTCGCCGTTGTTTGTCACCAGCGTGTCGTGGGTAATCTCATCTTCCATGTTCATTTGAAACGCGCCATCTTTAACTGCATGACGCAGGAAGTTGGTAATATTGCGGCTATACAACTGGCTGGCATGATTCGGCACGGTCGCCGGCAGATTGGTTGGCCCCAGAATCGTGATCCCATGTTCGACCACCACCTCATCGGGACGGCTCAATTCGCAATTCCCGCCGCGCTCGGCCGCCAGATCAACAATGACCGACGCCGGTTTCATGCCCTGGACCGCCTGAGCGGTAATCAGCAACGGGGAGCGCTTACCGGGAATCGCCGCCGTCGTAATCACAATATCACTGCGCGCGACCACCTCAGCCATCAACTCGCGCTGGCGGCGGTAGAACTCTTCGTCCATCGCCTTCGCATAGCCGCCCTTATCCTCCGACGTACCGGTCTCCAGCGGCAGTTCCACAAACTTCGCACCGACGCTCTCGACCTGATCTTTCACAACCGGGCGCACATCATAGGCCTCGGTGACAGCGCCCAGCCGCTTGGCGGTTGAGAGCGCCTGCAAACCCGCGACCCCCGCGCCGATTACAAACACCCGCGCGGGCTTGATCGTACCCGCCGCCGTCATCAGCATGGGGAATATCCGGGGAAGGGTTGCCGCCCCCAGTAACACCGCCTTGTAACCCGCGATAGTTGCCATCGACGAGAGCGCGTCCATATTCTGCGCCCGGCTGATCCGGGGCATCAGTTCCATCGAAAAAGCAGTAACACCCCGTTCGGCAACAGCCGTCATTGCCTGCGGGTTGCCCAGCGGCTCAAGAAAAGCGATCAACCGCTGATCGGGATGCATCAACTCAAGATCATTGGAGGCCAGGTCAGGATTCGCGCCGGCGGCCCGCACCTGGACAATCGTATCGGTATTGGCAAAAACATCCTGGCGCGAACCGGCAACTTCCGCGCCGCGCTCGCGATATTCAGCGTCCAGAAACCCGGCGGCTTCACCAGCGCCTGGCTCGATCAGCACCTCCACCCCCTGTTTCTTGAGAGTCGGGATATCGGCAGGGATCAAGGCAACACGTTTTTCACCGGGAAACGTCTCCTTGGGGACACCTAGTTTCATAGACCTGCACCTTAACATTCAAAAAAGTCTTGCACCAGAGTCGTATATTCCGCTTCTGCCGCATCGCATCTGATGCACGTACGACCCTGCTTCGCATGAAATCAGCCCGCCGTCAGCACCGAAGCGAAACATGATACTCTCCACCCTGGCTGAGGGGAGTGCCGGGCCAGTTCGCCTGGAATACCATTCTGAATTATAGCGCCTGCACAGACTCAGGCTGGGGAGCATCGGCATCCTATTATAAAGGCGATATGGGAATTTGAAAAGTTGACCTGTGCAATTGTTTGACAACCAAACGGTTTGTTTAATGCTGCCGTCACAAGGGGGGGCTTTGCGCCTTCGGCAGGGCGGAAGATTCTCTTCTTGTTCACAACGATGTTGTGAACAAGAAAGCAAAAGTGCCATGTTGCCGCTGGCGAATCGGATTTCCATCGGGTGGAACGTTCGGTTTGCCCGGTTTGCCCGGTTTGCCCGGTTTGCCCGGTTTGCCCGGTTTGCCCGGTTTGCATGGTAACCACGTCACTTGTATCATTGACAGGACGTACCCAGTGGGCGTTCAAACCGGACGTTTGACCCAGATAAAAGACAGCTTCACCTGAATGAACGGCCCGATTCGCCTGGATAAACGTTCGGTTTGAATGCTTACCGCGTAACTCGTGTCAATGACAGGAGTTACGCGGTCACGAACCCAAAAGGACATTTCGCCTCCGGCAGGGTGGAAGAAACCATCCTTTTGCACAAAAAATTTGCACATAGTGCAAATTTTTTGTGCAAAAGAAAAAAAGCACCATGCTGCCGCAGGCGAATCGGGTTTTCATCGGGTCAAACATCCGGTTTGAACACGCACCACGTAACTCGTGTCAATTACTGATAAAGATCACCAATCAACTCTCCCGGCTCGTCCTGAAAAGGCCAGAGTATAATACCGCCGGCCCCGGCCGCGCGCGCGGTCTGCTGTGCCAGGCGCAGATCATCGACCAGGTCGGCGGGTGCGCGCCGGCTGCCTGCGTCCGTGGGAAAGCCTAACTCAGTGATCACCACCGGGCGCTCCGGCTCCAGCATGGCTAACTCGGCAACGGCCCGCTGCAGATCGTCCGGGAAGCCCTGCCCATAGTACCAATGCGCGGCATAGCGCCCGCTGTCATAGGGATCATCGTCATAGTAGTGAAATGTGTAGAAATCAACAACATCGGCCAGGCGCAGGTCCGCCTCCCAGGGCTCGAAATAGTTCTTGGCAAAGGCCAGGCCCACCGTCGTTAGTCGTTCCGGGTCGAGCCGCTTGACCTCATCATGAACTGCCTGGATAAACTGTTTCCGCTCATTCGCCAGCCGGAAGCAGAGCGGGAAATCGGCGTTGTCCCAATCCCAGCAGCGGATATCGACCGGGCTACCGATATCCGGCTCGTTAAACAGATCCCAGGCCAGGATGCCCGGCTTCCCGGCCATATGTGTCACCACCGGGCGCACATGCTGCTCAAGCGCCATTGTGTAGTCTTCCGGGGCAAAGCGGTCCTGCGGGTACTTTGCCAGTAGCACCGGCATCACATAGATTCCGCGCTGATTTGCTTCGGTGATGAACATATCGAGGCGTTCCAGCCAGAGGTCCATACGGTAGTTCGGGTCGGTTAACTGCGCACCGCCAAACACATAGAAGTTCAGGAAGAGCCGCAGGCTGTTGACTCCCAGTGCCTGCAACTGATCCAGGTCGGCCTGGATGGCGGGCAGATACCACGGGCAGTTGCCGTCCGCGCCAAACTGCAGGCGCGGGCAGGCAACCGGGTCGTCGGTGGATGGGCGCAAATAGTTGACCCCGCGTACCTCAAACGGGCGTCCGCCGGCACGGAGTTGCGCGCCCCGCACGGTCACCGGCGGCAGTTCCCTCGCCGACAGTGCCGAGGTGGACGGCTCCGGCGTGCAACTGGTCAGCAGCAGGATCAGCAGTAGTAGCAGACGGCTCACCCGCAGCAGGCGCGGGGCAGGAAAAGGTGATAGAGTGTGTGGCATATTGCCTGAAGGAGGGACGCAGCGTGCTGCGCCCCTACGATACTTCTCCTGGCTAATCATTGTAGATGCAGATCAGTCACGGCTCCCAGGCTGCTACTGGAGACGAGCCGGGCATATTTTGCCAGGACGCCCCGGGTGTAGCGGGGCGTCGGCGGCTGCCAAGCCGTCCGGCGGCGGGCCAGTTCCTCATCCGGCAGATTGATCTGGAGCCGGCGGGTGTCCGCATCAATCGTGATCGAATCGCCCTCCTGCACCAGCGCAATCGGGCCGCCCACCGCCGCCTCAGGTGCAACATGGCCCACAACCAGACCATAGGTGCCGCCGGAGAAGCGCCCATCGGTGATCAACCCGACCGAGTCGCCCAGTCCCGCGCCGATAATCGCCGAGGTGGGCGCAAGCATCTCGCGCATGCCGGGACCGCCCTTCGGTCCCTCGTAGCGAACGATCAGCACATCGCCGGGATTGATCTGGCCCGCCAGGACCGCCTCCAGGCAGGTCTCCTCCGACTCGAACACCCGCGCCGGGCCGGTGATGCTGCGATGCTTGATGCCGGTAATCTTGGCAACACACCCCTCCGGGGCCAGGTTGCCTCGCAGGATCGCCAGATGCCCCTGCGCATAGATCGGCTCACCCCAGGGGCGGATCACATCCTGCCCGGCGGGCGGCTCATCCGGCACATCCGCCAGCACCTCGGCAATAGTCTGGCCGGTGATAGTCAGCGCGTCGCCGTGGAGCAGATCATGTGTCAGGAGGATCTTCATCACCTGCGGCACACCGCCAACCTGATGCAGGTCCGTCGCCACATACCGGCCCGACGGCTTCAGATCGCAGAGCACCGGCACCCGCTGCCGGATCGTCTCAAAGTCGTCGATGGTCAGGGGCACCTCGGCGGCATGCGCAATTGCCAGTAGATGCAGCACCGCATTGGTCGAGCCGCCCAGCGCCATCACCACAGTAATGGCATTCTCAAATGCTTTGCGGGTCATAATCGTGCGGGGCAGCCGCTGCTGCTGAATGGCCTCCACCAGCACCTCCCCGGAGCGCGCAGCACTGTGGGCCTTCTCCGGATCTTCCGCCGCCATCGTTGATGAGGCCCGCAGGCTCATACCCAGCGCCTCGATTGCCGACGACATCGTGTTGGCGGTAAACATCCCCCCGCATGAGCCGGCACCCGGGCAGGCACGCCGCTCAACTTCCAGCAGTTCGTCCTCGGCGATCTTTTTGGCGCTGTATTGCCCAACCGCCTCAAATGCGCTCACAATCGTCAGGTCACGGTCTTTGTAGTGCCCGGGCTTAATCGTCCCGCCATAGACAAAGATGGCCGGAATATTCAGGCGTGCAATCGCAATCATTGCCCCCGGCATATTCTTGTCACACCCGCCGACGGCCAGCACCCCATCCATACTCTGTCCATTGCAGACCGTCTCAATCGCATCGGCGATGACCTCGCGGGACACAAGCGAGTATTTCATCCCCTCGGTGCCCATCGAGATGCCGTCACTGATGGTAATTGTGCCAAAGAGTTGCGGCATCGCCCCCGCTGTGCGCATCGCCGCCTCCGCACGGAGGGACAGGTCGTTCAGCCCTGCATTACAGGGGGTGATGGTGCTGAAGCCATTGGCAATCCCCACAATCGGTTTGCTAAAGTCCTCGTCGCTAAACCCGACCGCGCGTAGCATTGCCCGATTAGGCGTCCGCTGAACGCCCTCGGTGACGATCTTACTCCGGTTGTTCCATGGCATAGTTTGCTCCTCTGGCTGACCTTTGTGCGTGATTCCCGGTGATGAGATCACGCTGGTGGAAACGCTGTTTCGTACGCCGCCCGTCGGTATGTCCACTCCGGCGCAGGCAAGGGCCACGCTATGGCAGAACGACCATCCGGGCAGTGTGCTTCGGTCTGCTAATGATAGTACGCAACGAATTGCGGCGCAAATAGCTCACCGATGCCCCCCAACTTGCCGGTATGAGCTATGGATACAGGATTCCCCGAACACAAAATCAGGGACTCTACGGATAGACATACCACATGGTATACTGTAAACTTAGAATGACACGAGTTACGCAGTTCCTGACGTGGTAGCGCATGTCGCCTCCGGCAGGGCAGAAGATTCTATCTTTTTGTGCAAAAAAGTTACACTTTGTGTGATTTTTTACACAAAAGAAAAACGTATCACGCTGCCGCAGGCGAATCCGGCCACGACCGTACGCAAACGCCCAGGTTACAGACCCACCGCGTAACGCGTGAGAATGAAACGTATATCTTACCACGCGGGAAGGTCACTGATGTCCTTCCCGGCAGACTGTGGTTGTTTGGAAGAAAGGGGGCGACGCGTGCGTTGCCCCTTTATGTGCCTCTGACAACCGACAGACTGTTGCTTCCAGGGGCCGGGTTCTGTTCAATGAAGAACGGTCATGAATCTACTTACAGTCATACCGCTGGTGGCTGCCGCTCTCTATCTGTCGCTGGCGAACCTTATCTATGATCAGGCTGTGCCCCAACAGCGCACCTATCTGGTGGCAGCGTACTGTCTGGGCATGGGACTGGTTTTCTTTGTCGTGTTCCAGTTTCAGGCCGCGCAGACGATTGAAGCCGCAGCCTTCTGGAGTGGCTGGTTGCTACTGCTCTTTCCCACAACGGCCGTCGGATTTCATCTGGCATGGCAGTGGGCTAATCTGCACATGCGCTTTACCTATCCGATCCTGGCGGTGGTGTATGGCTCAGCGCTGCTCCTGGCGCTACTCCACCCCTTTGTGAGCCTGCTCGGCATGCCGGTACGGAGCACCTGGAACATCTGGACTTTTGCCCCGTCCGGACTGTTTCGGTTCGGTAGCATTGGCCTGGTCTGGCTGCTGCTGCTGACGCTGATCTGGACGGTACGGTTCATCACGGCTCCATTCAGGTTAGCCGATCTCCGCACCCGGCGCCGGCGACAGGTACTGCTGGCCGGGTTGGTTGTCCCGGCCATGATCGAGGCGCTTCTCTTTCTGCTGCTCCTGGCCGGCACACGACTTCCAGTTATGGGGATTTCGGCGTTGGCAGCCGTTAGCGGTGGAAGTATACTGTTCTATACTACCATCCGTAGCCGGATTTTTGCGCCCGTGCCGGAGCCGGCAACCCACGATATGCTCTGGTCAATAACTGAGGGCGTTGCATTAATCACAACCCAGGGGACCATTCGGCAGGTCAACCCGGCGTTATGTCAACAAACCGGCTACCGTGAGGCTGACCTGATTGGGCAGGAAGTAACGCTGCTCTTTGCGAATAGCCCATCACAGTTTCATTGCGATATACTCCCAAGCATCATGCATAATGGTTCTATCAGCGAGGTTGAACAGGTCTGCCGCACGCGGGAGGGCGCAGTACTGCCGGTGGTCTTCTCCGGGGTGTTGCTGCCGGATCAGCCCGCCGACCAGTCCGGAATTGTCTGTGTGCTCTCGGATATCAGCCATCTGAAGCATATGGAACAGGAGTTACGTGTGAGTGAAGCGCGCTTTCGCATGATTGCCGATTTTACCTACGATTGGGAATACTGGGTTGGGTTAGATGGGCGCTATCTGTATGTCTCACCGTCCTGTGAACGCATTACCGGCTACGCGCCGGAGGTATTTCAGGCCGATCCGGGTTGGCTGGCAAGGATTATCCATTCGGATGACCGGCAACGGGTGGCGGAACATCTGCACGACGAGCAGCAGTGTACCGGAGCCTTTTCCAGCCGATTTCGCATTACAACCCGCGATGGTGAAGAACGCTGGATTGGGCATGCCTGCCAGCCGGTGTATGACCGGGAGGGCCGGCGACTGGGGCAGCGTGCCAGTAACCGGGATATTACCGAGCAGGTCCGGGTCGAAGAAGCGTTGCGGATGAAAGAGGAGTGCTACCGCGCCGTGGTTGAAGGCACCGATGACCTGATTATCCAGATAAATGCCGACGGGTATTTTATCTATGTTAATCACAACACCGAACGCTTCTACGGTCTACCACCGGAGGAATGCCTGGGCCGGTCGGCATTCGATTTCGTCCATCCCGATGATCGCGTGCGCACCAAGATGGCCTTTATGACCTGGATCCAGAATGGCGTCACCAGCGTGACCTTCGAGAATCGACTGCTCAGTCAGACCGGGGACATCTACTCCATGCTCTGGACTATCAATCCGCACTATAACGCGGAGGGCGAGATGACGAGCATAACGGCCATTGCGCGCGATATTACGGAAATGAAGCGCGTTGAGGCGGAACTACGGCACACCAACGCCAGCCTGACGACCTGGGTAGCGGAGTTGGAGCAGCGCACCCACGAAATCACGATTCTCAGCGAACTGAGCGAAGTACTGCAGATCTGCACCTCGGTTGAGGAGGCCTACGGGGTGATTGTCCGCTTTGCGCGGCGGTTGTTTCCGGGCGACTCGGGCATGCTGGGGGTGCGCCGAACAAACCAGCGCTCAATTGAGCCGGTTGTAGTGTGGGGTGAGTTGCCAATGGATACGCGCGAGTTTACCACCGAGGAGTGCTGGGCGCTCCGCCTGGGACGGGTGCATGTGGTGGGTGATCCGCTCACGGATATCAGGTGTGCGCATGTGCATGCAATGGTCGGTCGGTCTTCCATCTGTGTGCCCCTGACGGCCCAGGGCGAAACGCTGGGCGTGCTGCATCTCCAGATTGCGCCACCAGTTGCCGGGCGTGAAGCCGGGCTTAACCGGCGCACCAGCGAAGCCAAACAACATCTGGCCGTAGCGCTGGCGAAACAGGTCGCGCTGGCCCTGTCAAATGTGCGTCTGCGGGTCACGCTACGCCAGCAGTCGATCCGCGATCCGTTGACCGGGCTGTTCAACCGACGCTACCTGGACGAGACGCTGGAGCGCGAACTGCGCCGGGCCGAGCGAGCCGAACACCCGGTTGGCGTGGTGATGCTCGATATCGACCGCTTTAAACAGTTTAATGACACCTACGGGCATGATGGCGGTGATACACTCTTGCGCAGTGTGGCAGAGTTTCTCCAGTTTGAGACACGCAGCGAAGACATTGTCTGTCGGTATGGAGGAGAAGAGTTTGTCCTGATTCTACCGGGGGCATCACTGGAAGATACGCACCGCCGCGCCGAACAGGTACGCACAAGCATGAAGCAGATGCAGGTACCGCATGCCGGACAGATGCTCGGCAGCGTCACCGTGTCGCTGGGGGTTGCCGTCTTCCCCATCCATGGCGCAACCGGTGATGAGGTGCTGAAGGCCGCGGACAGCGCCCTCTACCGGGCCAAAGCCGGGGGGCGCGATCAGGTGGTTTTTGCCGAGATGCCTGTCTATCCCCTCAGCGTTTCGTACTAACGGGGCATATGCGCGGGAACCGTGTTGAGCAGACCGCTCTGTTGCGCATAGCGGTCAAACTCAGCGCGGGCACGGTTGATATACCCGCTCGCCTCCTGGAACCCGAGGGCCGCCCGATTTGCGCGCTCAACCTCATAGCTACTATAAAACTCGAGCAACTCGTTGAGCGAGTCCATTTCCACCTCTAACCCGCGCAGATAGGACGCATGGGCCTGTTCCACCTCCGCCGGGGGCGTCACGGCTTTCATGCTGGTATGGATCTGCTCCACCTGATCGCGCAGACGCTGCGCAGCGGAGGCATGCCCAACCGAGGTTCCGCCGGGCCGGGAGGTCGCATTGCGGTAGCTATCCACGGCATTGCGCAATTGCTGCCGCATGGCATCCATCACTTCGAAGTAGCTGATCAACTTCCCCTGGCGCACCGACGCCATCTCCGACTCCAGAATCGGTACCACGCTATTCTCTACGCTGACTTCGGGCATGACTGCCGACGAAATTTCGGCAGGCACCGGCGGTGGGTTATTGCTCTGTTCCACTGCCGTGCCAAAAGACTGGTGCAGCACCAGGGCCAGGCTCAACAGGATCAGCGGCACACTCCAGAAGAGCAACTGTACCCGCCGCATATCGCGCCGGGTGCGCCGCCAGTTGACCCACCAGGACTCAGTGTGTTCACGGGCTTCCCGCTGCGGCAACGGCTCATCAAGCTGCACATTCAAGACAGGCGAGGGCCTGGGTTGGCCCTGCAGCAGTTGCCGTTCCTCCAGCCAGCGCAACCCCTTCTGCGCCCGCTCATTGGCGGGATTAAGCTTGAGCACAGCGCGCAGGCAGAAGGCAATCTGGTGCGGATCATCCAGCACACCGCTCAACCAGAGCCAGGCCCGCTCATTGCGCGGGTCCAGTTGCACCGAGCGTGTCAGGAACCCGGCGGCAATGCGGCGCTGCCCACCCCGCGCGGCGGCAACCCCGCGCTGGTAGAGCCGATTCGCCTCAACGGTATTGGCTCGGACACCGGCCTCCGGCGCACCATTGGAACCATCTTGCCGGCCGGGCGGTACCGTCAACGGCGTTCCTCCCTCGGCCGGGCGACTGCTAAATGCTTTATGCATACGTTTAATGCTCCGGCAACCACTGGTTTATTTCCCGCTGGATCTGCACCGGGTCTTCCACTAACTGGCTGCGAATAACGTCCCAATATTCCGGCTTCTCATAGCCCAGTTGCCAGATGGCAATCCCTGCCAGATCCATCTCCTGTACCAGGTCAAGCTTTGAGGCGAGGCTCTGATCCGTCATAAACCAGACCTCACGTCTTCCCGCCTCGGTTTCATAGAACAGGCGGCTCTCCTGGATCAGCCCCCGATCATCACGCTGCCGCAGATCGACGGTCAAACCCTGCTCGGCGATCAGATCTTCGATATCGCCCCAGGGCAACGCGCGGGCCGGCCCCCCTGATTCGGGCCAGTCATAGCCATAAAACGGCACGCCAATAACAATCTTGGAAGGGTCAACCACCGTCTGGGCATATTCCGCAACCGACTGGATCCAGTAGAGTGGCGCAACCGGACCAGGACCGCTACCGCGCCAGTGGTAATCATAGGTCATAATGCGCAGGCGATCCACATACTTGCCCATCACTACCCAATCCTGGTAGCCGCCCAGGCCGCCATAGTCGCTATCCTTGGCATGCACCGCAACCGTCAGCATTTTGTTGTGCGAGTGGAGCGCATCGGCCAGGTCGATAATAAAGGCCGAGAACTCTTCACGCAATCCCGGATCAAGCGACTCATAATCGATATCAATACCATCATAGTTGCGGGCCAGCACTTCATCCATAATATGCTGAATATGGTTCGTCCGGCGCTGCGGGTCGGACAGCATGTCGATAACGGCTTCATAATCGCCAACATTATGGATCGTCGGGATCACGAGCACATTATTCTCGTGGGCAATGCGTACCAACTCGTCGTCACGCGTCCCATAGAGCTTGCCGCTACCATCGGTTGAGTACCAGAACGGGCTAATCTCATCGAGAATATCCTTATTAGCCTCAAACGACTCGCGCGCGCCACCGCTGAACGATGGCGGCAGCCAGGCCGCAATATACCGCCCGGTTTTGGGATGGTAGCCAAACTGCTGCTCTGCCGGCAGGCTCAACTCCAGCAGCGGCACAGTGGGTACCGGCGTGGGTGGATTGGCGGACACGGCGGTGCTTCCCATCAGGGCAGGCGCGGTACTGGTTGGATCGGCCATAACTGCACCACCACTACTAAACGGCGACGGCACCTGCCGGGTCAGCAGCAATGTCTCGTACACCAGCACGGCAGCCAGGGCCAGCGCTGTGAGATAGAGCAGAAAGAAGAAGAGATTCCGTGCATGCAACACTGCACGATAGTTCATAGTATTAATAGGCTCCCAGTTCACGTAAGCGTGCGTCACTAATGCCAAAGAGGTGCGCTATTTCGTGCAACACGGTACGCTGTACCTGCTTCCGTAGCGCCGAGGCGGTTGGAAAGTCGCGCTCCAGCGGCTCCTGGAACAGAATAATTGTATCGGGCACATGGACACCAAAGTGATTGCGCCGCGTCAGCGGGACACCTTCGTAGAGCCCATAGAGCGACTGCCAGGGTTTCAGCCCCACCCGGCGGCGATGTTCGCCGGTAGGACGGCGCTCGACGATGACTTCGACATTCTCCAGGTAGCGCACAAATTCGGGCGGCAGACTCTCCAGGGCATCGACAACCAGTTGTTCAAAATCGTCATTATTCATTGCGGGGCACCACTTCTTAGATGTTACCCGCAATTATACGTGTGGTCAGGAGAAGGTGTCAAGCGTTTCACTCCCAGTTTTGCATATCTATAGTGATACCTCTACAATACGGTGCAATACATCTGTGGTATCAACATCACTACACATAGTCGTACAACATCTGCCGGCAGCGGTTCGCCAGTGGAACCGACGTCTGCTATTATGCGTCTTCATCTTAGTTACACGCGTTACGCGGCAGGCGTGCAAATCAGATATCGCCCTCCTTGAAGGCGGTCTTCGCCGACGGCAGCCTGGTACTTTCGTATCTTTTTCACAAGAAATTCGCACAAGATGCACATTTCTTGTGAAAAAGAATGAAGTCTTCCGCCCTGCCGGAGGCAACATGCGCTGCCACGTCAGGAACCGCGTAACGCGTGTTCGTTACAGGAGTTCCGCACACAAGTTACGCGGTCGGTTCCAAACCAGGCGTCTGCCTGGACAAACAGCCCGATGCGCCTCCCGCAGGGTGGGATGAGACATGCTTGTTCGGGAAATGTGGCACGTTGTGCCACATTATCCTGAACAAGCTAAAAACGCACCCCGCGGCCACAGGCGAAATCCGCCATTATCGGAAACAAACAGCCCATTTGAACACGCACTACGTAAGTCCTGTTACGCAGTGCGCGTTCCAACCGGACAGTTGATTAGACGCACAGCAGACATCGCCTGCGGCAGCATGATACGTTTTTGGGCTTTTCGCCCTGCCGGAGGCGCAACCCACCCGCTCATGGAAGATCGCACGCCCCTGTCTTTGAAGAAAAATATTGATGGAGCAACCACTGTAGTCTATGAGTATTTATCATCGAGTTGGCCCATGTCGGCTATTGATCCTCACACTCCTGCTACTTGTACTCTATGGGTCTGTCCGTACCGTTAACTATTCCAGACTACATCCCACCGGCGTAACCACTTATCTGCCGCAACCTGCACTGTCGCAGTCTAGCCACACCGATATACCGGCGCGTTCGGGATGCCGTAGCCATCCCTTCGCCGCGCCCGAACTGTTGATCGAGCCGTATGTGCGCCCGGACCTGGCGGCGCGGATGGAAGCACTACGCCCAACGATTCTGGCAGCGGCAGCACGGCACAATCGTCCCGATCTCTCCGGCATGAGTGATACACAGTTCGCCGAGGTGATTGCCCTGCTGATGTACAACGAGCATAACGGTTGGCTGGAAGATGAGGTCGAGGTGCTGCGCGTGCTGACGCCATTCTATGAACATGCGCAGGTCAGTGTCAACAGCAGCGGTCTGGGCAGTAATTTTAGCGTCTGGCCCAGCAACTTGCGTCCTTCGGTAGCCCAGGAGATTTTGCAGCAACAGGTGCCGGTTCCCGCGCCGACCCACGTTATTACAATCCCGCTCCAGGTAGCCGGAAGCAGCATCGTACCGGAGAACTATACCTCCCAGGAAGAGTTGTTTGCGGCAATTACCCGCGAGATTAGCCGGGATGATCTGGCGATTGAGTATCTGGCGGCCAATCTGGAACGTGGTATGTATCGTGCCCGGTTCGAGAATATCCCGGTCAGTTGGCGTACCCTGGCAGCGTGGCATAACCAGGGCATCGTCCAGCCACAACAGGTACGCGCCAATGCAACCGCGACAGCGTACATTCAGCGCACTTCGGCTTACCTGCCGGTAGCCTACCAGTTGATCCACACAGCCCCCGGACAATCGGTGGCCGATGGAACGGTCTATACCGCCGATAAGCCGTAACATTACTTCAATGTGAGTCGAGTTATGCGGTTGACATGCAAACCGGGCGTTTCATCCGATGAAAGAAGCTCCGGTTTGGGCATGCACCGCACGTCGTGAGTTAATTGTTCTGATATGCGGGAAGCTGCGCTCTTACCCGTTCATACAGGGTTTCGGGGGTAATGCGCGGCAGATACTCGCTTTCGATCAGCATGGCCGGAACATCTTCACACGCAGCCATGCAATTCAACTCAACAATAAACAACTCATCGGGGTACTCACACTGGAGGTTATGAAGCGTTTGCATCAGTGGATAATACTGGGCTGTACAGAGCGCGCAGAACGTAACAGTGAGCGACATAAACACAATTTCCAGGCACCAGGGTGCAATAATTCTTCATCCTCCGGTTCCAAGACAGGAGCGACAGACACAACTCGTGACGAATGCCCCACTCATTATCCTTTCATTTTTTTGTTTTGTCAAGCTTTTGCAAAGCAGTTGTTGAGCATTTGTCCCCACTCCGATTGCTCACTTGATCTTTGGAGCACGCCAGTCCTACTGACAGGACGTACGCAGTGGGCATACAAACCGGGCGTTTGACCCGATGGACGCCCGATTCGCCTGCGGCAGCATGATCCTGTTTTTCTTGTTCACACCCATGGTTGCACGTTGTGCAACCATGGGTGTGAACAAGGATGGTTGCTTCCACCCTGCCGGAGTCGGAACGATCTTCCGGATCAGTGACCGCGTAACTCCTGTCATACTGACACACATCATCATAACCGCCACATCACCATAAGATGCTATAATGGCAGCCGTTCACACGCCTATAGTCTATTGGGTAATGCATGTCCAGAGAGCAACAGCTATCACCGTCTGACCAGCAGCGGGTGACGCCACCCTATCCCCGGCTGGAGAGCGATAAAACCACTATCCGGAATCTAAGCGTATCCTTGCAGAGCCTGTTCGACTGGCGACCGGCACTCCTGGTAGCTGCCTGCTGCCTGCTGATGTTGCTGGTCGTGCAGATGCCCTTCCGTTATACCATTCTAGTCGGCCAGGGGCGCGGTCCCGGTAGCGATCTACCATTTTTGCAGAACTTTAACACTCCCGAAAACTCCTACACAGACGCGAGCTTTCGCTGGACCCGGGCCGAGTCACGGATCGAGGTGCCCGGCATCGGGCAGCGGGATCTGCTGGTGGATCTGCCGATAGTTTCCCACCGGATCCACTGGCAACCGGATGCGCCACCAACGCTGGTTGAGCTACAAATCGGCGATCGTCCCGTAATACCAATTATGTTACGTCAACCTGCGGCGCACTATCAGTTCTATGTGCCGGCTTCCGCACTCGACAACGGCACGCTGCATATCCGGCTGGCAACCACGCCCTGGCAGGCCGACAATGATCGGCGGGCGGAACTGGGCGTCTCGATAGGCCGCTTTCTGACCATCACCGAGGCGCGAACGAGCGGCCCGGTGTTGCCCGCGCCCCGCCTGGTGCTCATCTGGCCGATTAGTCTGCTGCTCTACTGGCTGGTACTGCGAGTGGTGGGTTTTACGCCGCGTCTGGCGCTGCTGCTGCTGCTGCCGCTCACGCTGATTGTGCCGCTACTCACGCTGTTCGAGGCTCCCCGGCTGGCGTTTGGCAATCTCTGGGTGTTCCAGACCGGGCTGATTAGCATCATCTTTGCGGTGCTGTGCGTCTGGCTGGTTCCACCGCTGTTGCGCCGCCTGCGCGTGCCTGCGCCGCAGTCGCTGCTACCCTGGCTGCTGCTGCTCATGGTGCTGACGTTTGCGCTCAAGTATGCCGGGCGGCTCTATCCCGAATCGATGCCGGGTGATTTGCAGTTGCATGTCAACCGCTACATCCTGACCGGGCACGGGCGCTTTTATATCGAGGCGCAGCATCGCGGCCTGCCGTTTCCTTTTCCCAATGGCCTGTATGTGATGATCGCACCGTTAACGCTGACCGGATTGAATATTCACTTTCTGTTTGAACTGACGGCAGGGCTGTTCGAGGCAACGATGCCGGTTCTGCTCTATGTCTTGATGACGCGGGCGGCGCGCAGTCCTCAAATCGGACTGCTGGCGGCGGCGACCTATGCGCTGACCCCGGCCGGGTTTATGACAACCTGGTTTGCCTTTGAAACGCAGGTCGCCGCGCTCTGGTTTTCGACCCTGTTAATGACAGTGCTGGTGATCCGCTGGCCGGATTATAGCGACTGGCGCATCTGGAGCCTGCTGGTCTTTCTGTTTGCACAGGCATTCCTGGGGCATATTGGGCAGTTTATCAACACGGTGCTGTTAGGATTACTGGTTATTCCGCTGCTCTGGTGGCGCTATCAGGCACCGGCAGAACGACGCGGCACACGCCGGATCCTGCTGGCCGGGGTTACGGCGGGGCTGTTCGCCGGGTTGTTTTACTATGGTCGGTTCACCGGGCTCTTCCTGGAGCAGATGTATGGCATGGTCACGGGAGGCCTGAATGATATCACCGGGCGCGATCCAATCCCGCGTACGGTTACGCTGCGCTCGCTCTGGTACGATGGGATGATTACGCACTTTGGCTTTTTTCCGGTGCTACTGGCATTTCTGGGGGCGCTGCTGCTGTTGAGCCATTCGCGGTTGCGGCGCTCGCTCTTACCGCCACTGGTCTGGCTGACTTTTCTTGTGGCCGCTTCCCAGGCTGTACTGCCGCTGATTACGCTCTCATCGATTACAACGCGCTGGCTGCTCTTTGCAACCTGGGCCATCTGCGTAACCTCGGCAATTGCGTTCTCGCTGCTCTGGCGGTATGGGCGCAGTGCCCGACTGGTTTCGCTGACAATGGCCGGGTATGTCTGCTGGATGACGATTGTTGTCTGGATTGACGCAATGGCACTGCGCGATCCGCCGGTGGAGCCGTTTTAGGGCATATATTAGGGTACGGGGTAACGGGGACAGGACAACTCAACATGAAACTTGCACATGAAAAACCCATGCGCCAGACGCGCACTCAAACCTGGCGCGCGGGTAAACCGCTACAATGATCCCTCCAGCACCACCTCGCCGGTTGGTTCGCGGCTGTCCGGGTTAGACTCAACCGTCAGCATCACCTCGTTGAAGAGATTCACCGCGTCGGGCGCTTCTACCAAGAGACGGGCCAGGCCATCGGGGTCAACCGTAACCGTCCCGGCGGCCACCTGAATCTCGCCATCGGCCAGCCAGAACTGGTAGACCTGCCCCGGTTCCAGCGGGGTCAGCCCCCGAAAGAGCACTACAGCCTGCCGCTGTCCCGGACGCATATACATTGCACCGTCAGCATCGGTCAACACATCGGCAGGCAGAAGCCGGCGCGTGGCAACCCCGGGGGCGGTCACAAAAGTAAAGACCTGCTGCTCGGTGGAGAACAGGGTCGTCAGTTGATCCAGATCTTGCCGGGCCAGCGTCAGATCAGCCGCGAGCGCGGCCTGGGTTGCCTCGGTTTCTGCCAACACCTGCCGCATCTCCACGACACTGATTGCCAATTCTTGATTGGACTGCGCCAGAGCCAGCATGCGCGTCTGCTGGATATAGAGCAGCGTACCCATGCCGATGAAGAGGAGCAGCATGGCTGCGGCTACCAGCGGCAGCAGAAAGCGGCGCGCGTCGGCCATCCTGGACGGGCGTGACCGCGATGCGCGTGGTTCATCCGGCACTTCATCCTCTGTTTCAGCCGGCAACTCCGGTTGAAGTTCCAGTTCATCAGCGCGGCCGGCAGCAATACGCGCAAACAGTTGCCGACGCACCCGGGCGGGTGGCTCAACCGGCTCGGCGGCATAGGGCAACCGCGCCACCACAGCGCGGAGCGCCGCCAGTTCTGCCTGACTTCCCTCTGTCTCTGCAAGATATGCTTCGACGTGCGCTACCTCATCGGCGTCAAGCACGCCCAGAGCATAAGCAGCAAGCAGATCATGGGTATGCTGGTCATCTCGAGTTGTCATTGCTGCTACAGTCTCTAGCGGTCGTCCTGACCGATTCCATGCGTATGCAGAAACTGCCGAAGTTTTTGTAGCCCCAGGCGAATCCGCGTTTTCACCGTACCCAGTGGATCACCCAGATGTTCCGCGACCTCGCGCTGTGATAGCCCCTTAAAATATGCCAGTTCAATCGCCGCGCGCTGATCCGGCGGCAACTCATGCAGCGCAGCAACAATCAGGCGGCGCTGTTCGGCCTGCCAGGTCAATGCGTCAACATCCTGATCATCGTCCGGCGTTGTAAGCAGTATCGGGTTCTCACTGTTGTCATACACCGGCGTTGGCCGTGAGCGTTGGCGGCGGAGTTCATCAATGCACAGGTTGTGCGCAATCCCAAAGAGCCAGGCGGTAAACTGCCCCTGCCCCGCCCGAAAGGTAGAACTGCGTCGCCAGACCCGCCAGAACGCTTCCTGAACAACATCTTCCGCCAGTTCAGCATTGGCCAACATGCGCAACGACAGACCGTACACCACGCGTGAGTAGCGATCATACAGCAGTTCCAGGGCACGGCTATTCCCGGAGGCTACCTGAAGCATCAAAGCCTCGTCATCAAGCGCCGACAGATCGGTTATGCGCTCGCGTATCTTAATCAAACGCCAGACCTCGATACAGCAGAGCGATGTCGCTCTGTATACACTACGTAGCTCGCCCGGTTGCGGATGTGTCCTGATAGTGGATATGATTGGGCACGCGGGCGTGCTGTATTATACCCGATCTTTTAAAATATTCCCCGACGACATCAAAATGATGACCAGATTGGTCAAAGTGTGTGCAGAATCCGGGCGAAAACTGTGCTAAAATAGAGCAAAGGCTGTGCATACCTTGTGCAGAGGCATGGAGAGCGTTCAACACGAACTGCACCCTTTTGTGCGTTGTCAACGTCTAAACAAGCATCCTGACAGTTATCCGACAACTTGCACAGCTTTTGTCACATGTATGCCGCCGGGTGCCGTTGTCTTTAGCGGACGCACACAAGCGCGTCCCTACGGAAAAACCGTACTCTTGAGCGCGTAACTGCCCTGGCGGTTCCCGTATAGCCGGTGCTTGTCGAATCATTCCACGAGTACCCTGGAAAGAGCAGCACAATGCGATTGTCAGGAAAGATCGCCGTTATTACCGGCGCCGGCCGGGGGTTGGGTCGGGCGATTGCCATCGCCTATGCCCGCGAAGGGGCCACCGTTGTGGCCGCCGCCCGCAGCGCCGATGAGATAGCCGAGACTGCATGGCTGGTTGAAGAACTGGGGCAGCGCGCCCTGCCGGTGCAGGTTGACATCCGTAAGGCGGATCAGGTTGAGCATCTGGTTACGCAGACCCACACGACATTTGGCGTTCCACACATCCTGGTAAACAGCGCGGGCATCGGGCTACGAATGCCGTTCCAGGAGACGAGCGAACAGATGTGGGATACGGTCTTCGCTACGTTACTAAAAGGTATGTATTTGGTAACGCAACGGTTTTTGCCATATCTTATTGAGCAGCAATACGGTAATATTATCAACATAGGTGCGCCCCTTGAACGCATTGCCGTGCCGGGTTTTGCTGCCTACTGTTCCGCCAAATACGGCGTCGAAGGGCTGACGCGCGTACTCGCAAAGGAGGTGCGCCGTTACGGTATCAATGTCAATCTGCTGCATCCCGGTGGGTTTGCCAACACCCGTATGGTGCGCGAGACCGTGCCCGAGGCGACAAAGAGCCTGTTGCCTACCGATAGTATCGCCGCCGCCGCAGTCGCCCTGGCCGCGCAACCGCCACGCGGCAAGACCGGGCAGGTTGTAGACGCTCAGGCATGGGAAGCGGCAGCGTAACGCTATCGCGGTCTTGCGAGACGATGTGAGCAGAATTTGCAGGTATATTTGCACATTTTTGCACGAAATCCAGGGCTAAACCGCAGTGAACCAGTATAGAAACAGCGCGCCATAGTCGCTACGATAGACGCAATAGCGGCTCAGATTGGCAACTGCGATACGCCCTACTATCCGGTAGATGTGTGCAAATTCTTTGCAAAGCCTGTGAATTGATACATCCGGATCGCGCATGTTTACGTAATATACACGTGAGACGGTGTCATTCTACAACAACCTTCGAGTATCAGTATCAGTGTGGGAACCGGCGCAAGCCGCTACCAACACCATAGGTTAGCTTCCAGATTGGGGCTATCCGGGAGAAAACTATCGTGAATGTCTTCCAAAAGGTAAACGTGGCCAGAGCGTCGCAGTCCAAGAACCAGTTCAGAGACCCCGAGGAGCCGGACAGATGGGAGGAGGAACCATCGTCGGAAGACATCGAAGCCGAAGCAGAAGAGGCCACCGATGCCGAGGAGGTCGATGTTGCCGGGCCGCTGCATGACTCGGTGCAACTCTATCTCCAGGAGATCGGCCAGGTACGCCTGCTGACCGCCGAAGAAGAAGTAACGCTGGCGAAGCAGATTGAACGGGGCAAGGAGGCGCGCACGCTGCTGGATAACGAAGCGTACGCTTCCTGGCAGGAACGCGTTGCCCTGGAACAGGATATTATCCATGCCGATGACGCGCGCCGCCAGATTATTCAGGCCAACCTGCGCCTGGTTGTCAGTGTTGCCAAGAAGTATATCAACAGCGCCATGCCGTTTATGGATCTGGTACAGGAGGGCAATATCGGCCTGATGCGGGCGGTAGAGAAGTTTGACTACAAGCGGGGCAATCGCTTCTCGACCTATGCCACCTGGTGGATTCGCCAGGCCGTAACCCGCGCCATTGCCGAACAGAGCCGCCTGATCCGGCTGCCGGTGCATCTGAGCGAGTCGATTTCTCACCTGCGCCGCGCGATTTACCAACTTGAGCAGACCCTGGAGCGCGAGCCGACGGCGGAAGAGATCGCCGGCACCATGAACATGAGCCTGCGCAAGGTGAAGCGGTTACTGCGCGCCTCAACGCAGCCAATTTCCATCGAGCAGCCGCTCAACAACGACAAAGAGGGCCGCATCGAAGAAATGCTGGCCGATGAGAATCTCGAAACGCCGATGGAGGTCGCAGCACAGAACATGCTCCAGCAGGAGTTATCCCAGGCGTTGAACGAATTGCCGGAGCGGGAGCGCAAGATCCTGCTGCTGCGCTATGGCCTGATGGACGGCAAGCGCCGCACGCTGGAAGAAGTCGGGGTGGCCTTTGGTATTACCCGCGAGCGCACCCGCCAGATCGAGGCCGAAGCCATGCGCCGGTTACGGCACCCCAGCGTGGGACAGCGCCTGCATGGGTATCTCGACTGATTTTGACCAGGTAGTCTTTAAAGTATTCCAGGCCGCGTTGGGAGTAGCATCGTTATGTGACTGCCCCGGCATGTCTGGTAAATATACAGGGCGTGACGGCAGCCACCGTCACGCCCTGATTGACTCTTAAAGCCATGCTGCTTTACCAAATATTCCTCACTCATACGAGTTACAAGGTACTCCACGGTATGTACTTCGCCTCCGGCAGGGTGGAACAGACCATCTGTGTTTTTCACAAGAAATTCGTACCTTGTGCAAATTTCTTGTGAAAAACATAAAAAGTACCATGCTGCCGCAGGCGAAGCCTGCTTCTATCTGGTCAAACGTCCGATTTGAAGACCCACCGTGTAACTCGTATCACTCACAAGAGTGATAGTGATGTAATTCTCTGGAAGCAAATGAAACCGGTCTTTCGTCAGGTGAAGCGCCTGGTTTGCGTGCCAATTGTGTAAGTTCGGTCACTCACCGCGCACAATCAGCGGCAGGTACACCTTCTCTTGCAGGAACGTTACCTCAAGTGGTGCCGAGATCTGGCCTGCATCATCGCGGAAGCGCACGTAGAGTATCTGTGCATCGGGAGTAGCACTGGTGCGGCGCGTATCGCGCGCGCTGCTGTCGTTTCCGTCCGGCCATTCCCACTCCAACTGCGTGCGCAGTGTTTGCCACCTGGCATCGTCAAAATCCGGGTCGGCGCTGATCTGCATGCTGATCGGCTCCTGGGCATCGGTAGCTGAGATTACCAGCGTCGCCGTCATGCCGGTATCGGCGGTCATTCGCACACTGCCCTGGGGTGGCAGGTTCAGGGTAAAGGTCTGGGTCAGTTGCGTGCTGTTACTCGCGCGGTCAAAGTAGCGTACCCCCAGGACATGCGCACCCTCAACCGGCGGAATGCGCCAGCGGAAATTATCGTAGTAGGGCTGAGGATCTTCCCACTTGCCATCCAGTCCCAGTTGCAGCGCCACGATTCCACCCGTATTATCAATCGCATTCGTATCCACCTGAACAAGCGCTTCAGCCAACTCATCGGCACTGGCGGGTAGTGGCGTCTCGCTGCGGGCCAGTTCCGCAATCTCATCTTCGGTAAGTTCCCGCTCAAAGATCGCCAATTCATCCAGCCACATCCCGCTCTGGCTGCCACCGTGGGTAAAGCGACCAATCTGGAGCACCGATCCGACATCAACCGGCAGTATGACATTACGGACGGTGGCAACCTCTTCTCCATCAAGATAGAGCGCTTTGTGCCCCTGCTCGGTATCCCAGGTAATTGCAAAGTGGTGCCAGCCCGGTTCCAGCGTATCGGGCACCGTCAGATCATGCCGCTCGTGCGCGCCTTCCTGGGGCGTAGTCCAGAAGTTCCAGCGGGGTGCTTTATCAGGGCCCAGTAGATCACGTCGTAGCGCCAGCGTGCCGGGGTAAATATCGTCTGCATCATCGGGAGTGGCACTGGCCGCGAAGAGATAGTGCCGCTCAATACTGTTCCGGGGGTAGTGCTCCGGCAGATGGGCCCACAGACTGATGCTGCCGGCCTCCAGCGTCAGGTTATTGCTGATCGGGTAAGTCAGCCCGGCACCGGGTGGGAGGAGCACGCTCTGTCCAAACCGGCCGGCATCAAAGCCAACCAGTGCATCATACGTCGGGAACCCATGGCCGACCGCCTGAAGCACATGCTCGTCGAAGCGCGCCAGGAAGAGCAGGTCATCGGGCGGATTAATGCTGAGGGTGCCAATCGGCGCAGTATGATCGGGAGTTGCCAGTTCTTCCAGTTTACGCTCCGTCTCCGAGCGATCATCGGGCGGGGTAAAGTCATAGGTGCCACGCAGGCTGCTATGCCAGAGCCAGGTGCCGGCGGCACACCCGGCATACGCGGCGCAGGGATCGGGCCCCGGACCATACCAGCCGTAGGGGTCTACCTGCCGCCCATGCCGGCGTACCTCGAAATGCAGGTGAGGCGAGCCGTAGACAAAGCCAGTCGTGCCGCTAGTGCCCAGGGTCTCCCCGGTATCCACCCAGATCCCATGGTTGCTGTCGATATGCCCGTCAAAGAGGGTTGCAAACTCATCCAGGTGCCAGTAGACTGTCTCGTAGCCATCGGCATGCAGGATAACCACGCCATTGCCGCGATGGGTACGGGCATAGGCCACACCCGGCGCTGCTGCCCGGATCGGCGTGCCAATCGGCTGATCGGGGAAGTAGTAGTCGTGCCCGTCGTGGGTGTTGTACTGCACGCTGCTCTCGCCGAGGTAGGTAATCACCCGGTCGTTGTCATCACCGCCGGTATCGACCGTCGGATAGACATGGTCAAAGTAGGCCAGGTGAACTACGCGGGTACCTTCCGGCCAGGGCAGATGGAGAAAGCCCGATCCGGTAAAGGCGGTGGGCGGCGGAACCAGATCGGGCAGTTCATTCTGAAAATAGTCGGTAAAGACCTGTCCAAACCGCTCGACCAGGGCGCGCCACTCGGTCGAGCTACGCCCGATTGCCAGGAAGCGCTGAACTGCCACACCCTCCGGAGCCTGCTCCAGAGTCAGGGTGATGGTAACATCGTCTTCAAAGCGGATTGTGGGCGAGTCTTCGTAGGGACCGAGCCCGGCGCGCAACTCGCGGCTGGCCCACTCGATCTGGGCGGCAAAGCCGGTAGGACCACCGGGGCCAAAGGGCTGCTGGAGGAGCGCATCCGTTGGATGCGCATCGCTCAACAGGCTACTGACCGTCTCCAGAAGCGCCAGGTGCAAACGCGGGCTGATCCCATAGTAGAGGCTATTATTCTCGATAATCGTCGCCGCGCTCTGCCCATTCTCCTGGTAGTGTTTTAATGGACCCGGTTGCGCATCCAGAAATGTATACACCCCCAGCAGGTCATCGTCATTGGCACCAGGATAGAGCGACTGTCGTGGATGTTCCATGAACGCCTGATGCCGGCGGGCCCCGGTTTCGAGCGGCACCAGCACCAGTATCATCACCGCAAGAAAGAATCCTACCTGGAATGCTGATTTCAATGTTCCACTCCGCTGCTGCTGCAACTGTATCCTGTAACGCGCGATTATCCTAGCATGGTGAAATGAACGGAGTCAATGATTTTTGATTGTTATACTGTTATTGTTGCTAAACCGTAACCTGAGAAGAACAGAGAACAAAGAACAGAGAACAGAGAACTGAAAACAGAGAACTGAGAGACTGTCTGAAAAGCTGATTCGCGTCGGTCTCACGGCATGCGGGGTGCCCTGCGACACCGGATAGCGCCCCAGGAGTCCCGGCTTCAGCCGGTTCCGGCCACACCCCGGCGGAAGCCGGGAATCCCGCGCCGGGGCCGTCGCCCCATGACCAACCCGTTTCAGACAGTCTCTGAGAACGAACAGGTTATTCGCCAGATATGTACCAGGTATACATTGTTCTCTGTTCTTCCAAAGCTATGACGCAAGAATGACCTTGCGAAAGGTGATCGAAACGCGCCGTTGGCGGTGGAGCACCCCATCCACAACCCGGTCCTGCCGGCGCCGGGGGATACCATGCGTCCAGCGGTAGCGCGCCTCTCCACGCAACAGCAGCAGACTGCACGGCTCCAGCAGGAGGGCAACCTGCTCTTCCTGGCGCTTCAGCTGCATCACCACCGGCGCAGCCAGCGAGAGACTCACGATCATATCGTCAAAGCAGGGCACACAATCAATATGGTCAGCGATTCCCTGTCCGGATGTATATTCATTGACGATGGCCTGATCGGGAGCGGCGGGCATCAGGCCATCGGTGCAGAGTTGCGTGGCGATGGGGTGCAGCCACACCGGAAGATTCCCCAGATGCGCCGAGGGATCGACCTTTCTAGCGCGGTAGTCATACACATAGCCGTAGTGCTGCGTCCGCCGCGCCAGATCGGTACGCCAGGGCTGCACGTCAACCGTTTCCAGCAGTCGATGGTGCTCCGCCTGGCTGATATACTGCGGAATGTAGAGCAGTCCATTGATGCCAAACATATGCCATCCCCTTTTCTAGCGTAGCATAGACGGCTTACCAGCGGCTTACCATATTTGTGCAGACCATAGCACTTCCTTACTGTTCGCTTATTTTTTGGGCACTAAATGGAATTTTTACCCCACTTGAGCCTGAAAAACCGACAAAATTTGGAACGCTCTCCCCACTTTGACGTACACGGTTTCGTAACGTGTAAAACATTTCTGTGATTTTCATCACCATGTGGGGTGAGATGCTTCCCAAGTGGCCGTTTTTGACCCGCTCGTGGGGATTTTTTATGAACTCGTTCCGAAAATAAGCGAACGGTGAGACTTCCGTTGTTTGGCGAAGAAATAAGTTCTCTTCATATCACAGGCCATGCAAGAACGGAAGCGGTGTGAAGAAGCGGGTAATCATAACCGGCAGATTATGCAAGAAGACTAGTAATCCCAAACCCATAGTCAGTCGATGAACAATAACAGTACGAGCATGGAGTTGTCGCAGAAACTCACCGGCGAGGAGTGCGAGGAGCGGAAAAATATGGAGTATATACGTAGCCTTGATGGTATCACCGCGCGAATTAGGATAGTTTATCAGAAACCAGATGTAGAACCCAAAAGACATTAGAATAGTGATCACCAATAGACAGAAAAAAGCATGTTGACGCAGGACAAACATCTGTGGGGATGTCGGTAGTACAACAGACAGACAACCAGGTTGTCTAATCAACTGCATAATATGTCTGATACCGAGCATCATGCCGCTCATCAAAATCAGGGTGGGCACCAGAGCAACCAGGTTGACCCGCCCTAGATAAGCCAGGCTTACACCATAAGAAGAAGAAAAAATTGTATGAGATCCGGTATAGACAAAATGTGCCCAGTAATCCCCCCAGGTTTCGGAAAACAAGACCGGAACCAAATGGTTAGCAAAAGCTGGATAAACCGGAGAACTGAAAAGCTGATCCAATCCAATACCAACATAAAATGTCACAGGCTGATTTGTGAGGGCAAACACTGGGGATGATGTACGGTTGAATGCTAATGGACTACCATAATGCCATGCCAGAAACGCATAAAACCACCCCCCAATAAATAAGGCCAGACAGAGCCCGTGTATTACGGTACGTGTCAGTGAATGAGCATAACTACCCCAGCGTGAACGTATCAGCAGAACCCATAAGCCAAGAGATGGAAACAACAATAAGCCCCATTGACGGCTCAAAGCCAACAATCCCAGAACCAGGCCCAATAACCAGAATCGGTTTTTACAATTACTGGCCTCCTGAGCGTAGAGAAGCGTGCTTACTTGATAGATAACTATCACTGTCAGAAATGCAACTAAAGGTTCACCGCGAACAAACGCGAAACTCTTATAGTAGACTGGTAGTATGCCGATAGATGCAAGCGTACCAAACTTGAACTCAGTGTTACCTGGATATATGATATCACAAATCTTTAGCAAGTAAAAAGTCAAACCTAATGAGAAAAGTACATTTTGAAACTGTCCGGCTTTAGTGGCTATATCTATAGACAGCATATCCCGGTCGGTGAACGTGGAAATTGAAGTCAAAAAGAAATACATCAATGCCGGAAAGACATATGGTAACGGTGGTGAGAAAAAGGACCTACTAGTTTCCGGATCAGGCAGGTGTAATGTCCCCAATGCTGCAATATAGGGCATATGTCCATCCAACGTATCGTAACCGACACGGTGAAAATGGAACAGTGCATTAAACAGAACAAGACCGTTGATCAGACAGAATAGAGCCAACAACGGTTTATTGAGATTCATATTTACCTGAAACGGTGTCATCAATGAAGTCTTGAGCCGAGAGAAAGCCATTTGCTTATGTATGATTCTATCAATGTTTTGACACTTAATCCATATCCATAGCGCGAACAAGTGCCTCTTCCTAAATGCAAGCAAAAATCTTGTACCGGAAAGTCGCACAATCGATATCCACGCCGCTGAGCGGCATACATATTTCGCAGACATGGCGAACCATGATGAATGAAACGTGTGAGTGTCAGATACTTTGCCCGATCCAGAAGCATCATCGCCGGGTGAATATAATGTGTATAGCATCTGGTACCTGGCAGTAGATCAAATCCAAAGCGATCCATAAAGCGCAAACTTCCAACCGCGTAAGTATCCGGATTAGAAAATTGAGCAAGCATTGCTTCCAGGAACCCCGTTCTCAGCACAGCACTATCTGAATCAAGTGTGAATACATAGCGTGTGTTACTTGCTACTATCCCCTGGTGCATCGCTGGACCATGATACCGGTTTTTATAGTTAAAAATACCGGATACATTACCATGACGAGCTACAACCGTACGAAGATAGTCCGTTGAACTGTCATGTGAGCCATTGTCAATGAGGATCAGGCGCACGGTGGGATAAGCTTCCAGGAAGCTTTCAACACAGTGTGCCGTTAAGTCGAGTGTTTTATAGTTGATAATGATTGCCGTCACATGCTGCAAAGATTGCATGTTGAACCTTTCCTTGTTTTGCTCTGCAGCACTGGTACTAATAACCACCAATCAATGGTGCAAGCCTGGAGTAGATCGGTAGACCAGCAAGAGCTGCCAGTGCTGCAACCCAGTAGACCATATTGAAAGGACACAGCCTGATTGCACGAATAAAATGATATATCCCCTGGTTGCGCTGTTGAGAGTAACATGCACTCCTGCCCAATGCATACCAGTATTGAGCAACCAGGTATCTCCCCTGCTGCGTGCCTGTAGCATGCTTACGTATCAGTCGCTCGAATGCGGGAACAAGTGTATCCGAAGCCGCCGATAGGCTGTCGGCAGTAAAGTGTGTTCGTACCAATGACTGGTTAATATACGCAAATTGGTAGAAACGCGACAACCGCAACCAGAGATCCCAGTCTTGAAATCGCTTCAGTTCTGTGTCAAACGCACCACAGTGCTCAAAACAGGTACGTCTAACTATCGCCGTCTGGGTTGTAATCCAGTTCCCATGAAGCAGCGCCAGATGCAGGTCGCCACATAACGCACGAGAAACCCGGAGCAGATGGCTGATGACTGTACGCATCATTGAAGGATGGTATGATACTCTCTCCGCATGAATATGCTGGAACCGGCAGTATACGACGCCAGTACGTGCGTCAGATTGGGCAAATACGTCCATTTGTCGTGCGAGTTTTTCCGGCAACCACTCATCATCACTGTCCTGGAAGGCAATATAGGCTCCCTGGCTCACACGGATTCCCGTATTTCGAGCAGCCGCTGCCCCACGGCGCTCTGCGTGTCGTATATAGCGCAGACGTTTGTCAGAACACTGGGCAATTATGTCACCAGTATGATCATCGGACGCGTCATCCACAACCACCATTTCGAAGTCCTGAAATGTCTGACAGAGAACACTCTGTAAGGCACGCATAAGGAAGTGTGCCCGATTGTAGGTTGGCAAAATAACGCTTACTCTGGTCATCTTTTACTTCTGTTCTTCCTGCACCTGCCTGTAGGTAAAGTGAAATGTACCCACGACACGCCCTGACAGACGCACCAGATAATACCACCACTCCAACACCAGGTAGAGTCTAACCAACCAAACGGTGGACACGGCTAATCTGTAGCGCTCCCCCTGTACCGGCAAGGTATGTCGAGTAAACTCCCCAAGATCAACCAGTGCCCTGAGCATAGCATAGGCTACTGCCCCCACCGCCTGCACCCATGGGCGCAGTAGCGTGGGGGTATAATCAACTACCCGCATCAAGTGTTTGCATAGATGCCTGATAGACTGGCGAAATTTACTGCGAGACGGCGAAGTAAAGACAGTCGGGTGCAGCAGGTATAACAACGCATCCCCCTGTCCCCGCAGCCATGCCTGAGTGAGCAAGCCACGCAATGAGGTGCGCCCAACATGCCAGACAACAGCGTGATTGCTACTAATAAACTGATATCCTGCTGCTTTGCAACGCAGGCCCAGGTCGGTATCTTCACCTGCCACAAACATTTCACGGAAGCCACCCACTGCTTCAAAAACGGTCTGCTGATAACAGGCATTGGCCGTGTCCAGGTAGTCGGGCATATCTAACGTATGACTCTGGTGATGACCCTGTATAACCGCGAATTGGTGCAACCAGTGGCCTTCATCACAATTCCGAATCACTCCACCTATCCCTGCGAGTGGTATTGCCGTATGTTCTGTATAACTGGTAGCTAGAGCAACCAACCAGTCCGGTTCAGGCAGACAGTCATCGTCAGTAAATACCAGCATTTTACCGCGAGCTACGCACGCCCCGGCATTACGTGCAGCGGCGGGGCCGGCATGTGCCTGACGCACAAAGGTAAGCCGCCCCTGACTGGACAACTGGCGCAATGTCGCCGGTGTTTTATCCTGTGAACCATCATCAACTACTATGATTTCATAGCATGTTGATGGGTAGGTCTGGACAAAAACACAGTATAACGTTCGAAGCAAACTATCATGTCGGTTATAGGTTGGAATGATAACACTTAAAAACGCTTGCATTATCACTTTAGTCTCAAAATTTTAGCGTATCCTCATGTCCCTGTCCAGCGGACAGATACGCAAGACAAATTGGTAGGCAAACAAGGTTGGCAGCAGACGCGATAAATGATACTCCAACACATTCATAACCCGACGAAAATCAGGTCGATTGCGATAAAACCAGGTCAGACAGACAAAGGTCAGGTCATCATGGCTGTTATGATTAATAGTATTCGCCGCTTGATCGACGGTATATCCACTGGCCTGGATCATCTGGTAGAGTGAGCCACGCGTAAAAAACCGCAGATGCGTCTGATCAAATAAACCATACTGGCGGTAGGGAAACCGGCCACAAAGCACCTCCCGCCGAAAGACCCAGTGCCCGGAATTAGGCACCGATAGCACCACACAGCCACCCGGGCAGAGCCAGCGTTCACGGATCATAACCAGGAGCGCATCTGGAGTAGAAAGGTGTTCCAGCACATCGCCGAGCAATACCGCATCGAATTGCTGCGTAATCTGCGACTGCACAGCAGGGTCTTCGATATCGCCAACAATAACCTTCTGGCAGACCGTTCGCGCCTGTTCTGCAACCTCTGGGTTGCGCTCGACACCTACCACTACCTGCCCACGCGCAACGAGATAGCGGCTGATAAATCCGGTGGCACAGCCGATTTCCAGTACCCGGTGTGCATCTGCGGTCCAGCGGAGTTGCCAGGCTGCTGATATCGTCAGATCCGCCGGATCAACGCAGAAATCATAAACGGTCATTATCTGTCCTGTTCCTACTACTGCACGCGTTTTAGCCACCCATACTGATGAAAAGAAAAAAGATTGCGTCGCCAGATATTATCATCACGAATAAAGTCCTGATTAAGACACAAGAATTGCTCAACCGCTTCATATGGCCCTGCGCCATGATTTTCCCATACGGGATGCCCATTAAGATTGGTATCTTCGACTACCAGATAACAGCCTACCCGTACCAGGTGCCGGTAGCATTCAATTTCGCGTAAAACATGGGTACAACTATGGTCGGAATCGAGCGATACCATCCCCATCGGAGCAGGCAGGAGCGACTCCACTTGCCTCACAACATGTGGGTCGGTAGAGTTACCCTCGATCAGGTGGATGCGTGGGTGATTAAGTTGCTGTGCTGTCTCCGAAAGCTGAATATCAATGCCAACCACTATGGTTGTTGCATCAGCCTGGATACGATCAAGCAGGTGGGCAAAAAAGAGCAGAGAACCGCCATAGGCTACTCCCGTCTGAATAATAAACGCAGGACGTTCGCGGTAGATCAACTCCTGATAGAGCCACAAATCGCCGGGAGGCTGAAGCACTCGGTGACCAAAATAGGTAGTATGTGCCCAGTTTGCCGGTTCAGCGTAATAGACACGGTGAAATCGGTTGACTAGTATCCGCGCATAGATCTGCCAGATCCGCGTAGTGAGCATACCAAAAGCTGAACTAATCCGAGGTGACCGCAGTTTTATTACCCTCACTGTGACCCTCCCGCATACATGCTACCAGATCAGTATGTGCCTCAGTAATCTCGCGCAGTCCATGAAATAAGCCAGAAGAATAGTAATAAAGTACCAAAAATTGGCCACGTAGAAGATCGACCAGCAGAAACTGCACGTACACCAATGACCAGAAGAGCAATACGAGCGCAAACGAAGATTCCGATGTGTGCTTTTTAAGAAACAGCAGCGTACTCTTTACCATATGATAGCGCCGCACACCGATGTTACGCCGGGTACTGGCGGAAACACTGTGCCAGATACGGGCTTTGGGGACAAACAGCAAGCGGAATCCGGCCTGTTGTGCCATGAGACAGTGATCCAGATCCTCCAGATAAAGAAAAAACTGCTCGTCGAAGCTGCCAACGATCTCAAACACCTCACGCCGAATCAGCATGGCTGTTCCAAAAACATAATCTACGTCACGCACGCTTTCAAACTGCCCTCGATCAACCTGTCCCCGACCGGTATCTGCCGCCGCTAACACATACCGCCGTCGCCGCGCACCAGCATACCAGAAGGTATCCGGACGATCATGATAATAAATTTTAGGACCGAGAATACCTGATTCGGGATACTGCTCTGCCGCATCAAGCAGAGCCGTCAGCGCATCGGGAGCTATAACAGCATCATTATTCAACAACCAGACATACTGGCAGTCTACACTTTTGAGGGCAAGACGGATTGCCTGGTTGCAGGCCCGACCAAAGCCAATATTGGTTGGTAGAGAAATCAACTCGATATGGGGCAAATACTCCTGAAAATACTCAACTGAACCGTCGTCTGACCCATTGTCAACAACAATTATCCGACAAGGATAGATAGACTGCTCTACTGAGCGGATACAGGCCAACGTCTCTTCTTTCAGCTTCCAATTAATAACAATGACAGCGACATTAGATCGAGACATATGGCAACTCCCTTTCTTGCTCATGAGGAAAGTGGACAAAAGCCCCCCAACACCATACGAGTTTTGTCAAATAAACTAGTGGCAGGGTATACCAGTAGAGCACGATAGTACGGAGATGTGCAAAAGTTTTCATAGTAGACCAGGCAGCAATAACTGGTGCTAGACAGAAAAACGACCAACGAAATCGGGCGAGGCAGGGTGTCCGCAGCAACTGTGCATGGCGCAATCGGATCTTGAGTGTAGCGGGAGCATCATAGAACCAGTGATGCCACAGGGATCGGGCCGTAAACCGAGCCGGATTATGGATAACGAGGGCAGTTGAGTCAAAGTAGAGACGATAGCCGAGACTGCGAAACCGTACAGTCCAGTCCAGGTCTTCCGCACGATTTTTACGCGCTTCCAATAATCCGGCACATGCCACAACCGAGCGATGAACACTTAGATTAGATGTACATAAATAGGTACGTTCGCCATCACTAGTAAAAGGCAGCAAATCATGAAAGGCGGAAAGATTATCTGCTAATTGCAGGTAATGGCTACCAGCAAATGTCACAGCACCACCGACAATTTGTTCGCCTTGCTGATGTCGCTTGAGATGCCGTGCTATGAGATCAGACGCCGGCAGACAATCATCATCAAGAAAGAGAAAGATATCCCCTCTTGCTATCTGCATACCGCAATTTCGTTTATCCGAAGCGCATGCCGGGTCTGGTAGGGGTACAAAACGTACCTGTTCATCCTCGCATACCAGGCCCGGTTGATCGCTACCTACTACCAGAATCTCGATCAACTCGGGGTCAACTGTCTGACGCTTCAGCCGTTGCACAATAGTATCTATCTGTTGAGAATCAGTATTAGGAATAATGACCGACACATGGAGATCTGTCTGGATCCGGGTCAGTTCATTTGATCCAGTTTGCACTTTCCCTGACAGTGGCATCATTGACCCCCATAATTCCTCTTTGCGGGCCAGGACGCTACTGGCATGTTGTACATGGATGTTTCAGGTAACACTTTTTCAAGGTATTCACTAGTTCCTATACGAAAGATCAGCACATGACCGTTATCCACATCTACTGATACCACTTCAAATGCGTTTTCTGCCAGCACAGGTTCCAAGATATCGATAATATGACTATTCTGTAGAGTGACTATACTAAAAAAAGAAATCTCTTTCTCAGCGGCACGGTTGACCCAAGCAACGACAGTTTCCGGAGTCTCGGCAACAAACCAGGTTTTTTGGTTATAAATTGGCGCTGCATTCAATGGTAGCCAGTTCAAATCTGACAGAATATAAGTTTCTGGTACTTCGATGATAGTTTCGTTAAGCATTCCGTTGAAATGTTTATCATTCCAGATTATCCAGAGACCCCGTGCTTGAAACCCAAATCCCAGCAAAACCAGCATTACCATTACTGCCAGCAACTTATTATCATAGCGCCGAATATCCCAGTTCCAGAGTGCCAGGATTGCCAACATTGGATAGAAACTCAAAGCAAACCGCGCACCCCACTGCAATCCGCCGTGTGGACTACTCCCACGTATACCGAGAATAGCTACGGCATACATAGATAACCCGATCAAAACCGTAAGCAAACAGACGCGCAAGTGATACGAGCGACTATTCCAGATCTCACGCGTGCGACAAAGACCCAAAATTGCCCATGGTGTAGTAAATAGCAGGCCATGCCCAGAGCGATAATATTCTGGAATCAACAACAGGAATGTCGCATTCATTGCATTAAGAGCAAGCGCCACAAACATGATGGTATCACGCCCTACAAATCGATAGAAAAAGCCGCAACCGATGGCAACCACGGCCGCCATGCTCCAAACATGACCGAACCATCCTGAGTCAATAGCACCATGGGTGAACGGCCCGACAAAAAGATCAGAAATAGCCTGTAGTCCCGCTCCACGAATATAAGCAAACGGTACAAAAATATGTGATGCATTATCTGGGAGTGCCTGCCCGTCGAGCGTCACCCGGTGTAATGGAACATACGGCAGCAACAACACCCCCATTAGTCCACCCGTGTAGAAAATACTCCAACGTTTATTTGGCGTCAGGAACCAGATCGCAGCGAGCAGTGCACCAATCAATAATACTGTTTCCTGGCGAATATAGACACCCACGGCAAACAGCACAGCGACGCAACCCCACAATAACAGGCGACGACTATCAGCGGGATGCGCAATAGCGTTGAAACGCAACGCCAGCATACTTCCCATTAAAACCAAAGCGGTTGCCAGAGTATGTTCCCAAAAAATGACCGAATAGATAAAGACAGGACTACCGAACGCGACCAACAGCCATACTGGGAGCCGAGACGATTGCCCGTCCCAGAGCCGTAGTGTTACGATGCTGATAAGTCCCCCACACAATGCCGGTAGGATATACAGGCCACGTAGTTCAAAGCATGAGACGAAAGGCGCGGTTAAAAGGGAAAAGAGCGGTAATCGACCAAAGGAGAGTTGGTCATTATGGATGCTTAACAGTGCCCAATGTGCGAATCGCAAATCGGGATCAAACGTATATCCACGATAGGGAATAGTATAGACCAGACGTCCATGTTCAATGCGCATGCTTTGCATTTGTAGGAGCTTTGCCCCTTCATCTGGTGACCAGAGCGTATTAAAGGGCAGTAAGAACCATGCAACAGCCAGGTAAATCAGACAAGCAAGTGTTCCAAAGACCAGGCTGATGGCAAGAGGTGAGAGCCCCCCCCATCCGACAATACGTTTGTGGTGAGCCCGCTTCATCCTTATTGCACTTGTCATGATTGGCTTCGTCAATTGTGATAGACCATGCGTTCGGTACCCATATTAGACGTCAGAATATGTAAAGTTGGCATGGTAGCCAAATATCTTAGCACGAACATTGCTCTTTTGGCGGCAATTATTGTCGTAAGTATACCACAGCTTGGGACTATTGGAATATGATCATCCAGGTTATTTGGGCATAAATCATATGTACCATTTGCGAAACGTACGGGGACTAAGATAACCTTGAAAAGGTTAAACTTACAAAAACCCCATCTGCTCTTGGTGTATTTTTTGGTCGAACTAGCTAGACAGATATGTTATAATGAAGACGTACCCTGATTGTTGAAGGTGTGTCTGAAAAGGAAGCCTGAGCAATTGCGTTTAAGAGAGAATTATTGAAAATATATAACCTGAAAATCTTCAAAGAAAATCCAGGAAAGCGCATTGTATCGCGTGTATTTTATTATGATTTATTAACTATACTGTTTATTCTGACAGTCTATTGCATCACCCTGGCACCGACGGTTTATACGCTTGATAGTGCTGAGATTGCAACTGCTGCCTATAGTTTGGGTGTGATGCACGCACCAGGATATGTTGTCCATCTTCTACTGTTACATCTCTTTCTCTATCTCCCAGTTGGAGATGTCGGTTATCGGAGTAATCTTTTCTCTGCGTTTGCCACTGTCGGAACAGTCTGGTTGCTATTAATGCTATGCCGCCGGATCTATCAGCGTTGTATACCGGCACTGGTGGCGGGGTTAAGTTTTGGCTTGTGTTTTTATGTATGGTCGGTTTCTGTTGTTGCGGAAGTTTACACGTTACAAGGTTGTTTTCTTGCCGCGCTTCTATTGCTTCTCTGGAGTTGGCGGCGCAGCGGTAAAACTGCATACCTGGCGGGCAGTGCTGCCATTCAGGGGTTAGCTCTGGTAAATAACCCGGCAACAGCATTATGGTGGCCTGGTTTACTGGTAATTGGGTTGGCAACACCCCGGCGTCATGGATTAACCCTCCGGCAAGTTGCGGTTATCAGTGGCATGTTTATTCTGGCTCTGACACCACTGCTGTATCTGCCTGTGCGTTCAGCAGAAACACCAGAGTTTGTCAATGTAGGGGCTTTTGATGCGACTGGTGTATTTCATCCTGCTGAACTGACAAATATAACGGGTATCCTGGCATATTTATCGGGAAAGCAGTTTGAACCGCTGCTTTTTTCTCATCTGGTAAACAATTTTGGGCCCGAAATACTCACGTTTCTACGCTGGTTGGTCGCCGCATTTCTCGGCATTGGTTTTCCTTTGGGACTCTGGGGTATTTGGGAATTGTGGCAACATGAACGGTCATTAACAGTCGGGTTGCTGCTTATCATGGGGATGCATGCACTATTTTTCATTAGCTATGGTGCATTCGACAAAGCAACAATGTTTTTACCAGTTTATCTTATCTGGGCAGTCTTTATAGGTGCCGGTGTTCAGATGCTTAACCACACTATATCACCCCGTGCCGCTGAACTTATGCTGCTTCTACCAGTAGCATTGTTATTTTTCAATGCTCCCTTCGTTAATATGCGGCATGCATGGGAACCGGCGCACACGGCGCAACAGCGTTTAGCCTCCGTTCCTCCCTCTGCCCTCTATCTGGCACGCTGGGGAGACGCCGATATAATGCGCTATTATCAGATTGTCGAAGATATCCGTCCAGATGTGGATATTGTAAATGTATTTTTTACATCTTATGACACGCAAGTCTATCTTATCAATACTGCCCTGGAACAGCAACGACCAGTGTATGTGAGCTTTAGTGATGAGGCACTGTTCCCATTCTTTCGCTTTGTAACGGTAGATCATGGTTATCGCCTTGCCCCACGCAAAAGTAATCCTCTTTTCCTAGATCAAAACCAGGAGTAGTTATGGCAAGGATGTTTTGCGTCACGTGTGGACATTCTCAACTACAAGGAAGGTTACCGAAATGACAATTCGTCGTATTGCCATCATCGTATCGTTCGTACTGGGCCTGAGTGCTGTTCCCTTTGCCGCACTGTCCTACTATTCGTTCGCGGAGCTCTCACTCCAGGCATACAATCAGAATGGAAGCATTACCGGACAGGTGCAGGCGAGTGGACAACCGCAGGGGGGAGTTCAGGTCGTCGTCTATCGTCGCATAGCCGGCATGCTATCCTTCGGCAGTTCAAGTATTACAGATCAGCAGGGAACCTATCAGGTCACTGATCTTGCGCCGGGAGGCTATGTTGTCTGGTTCTGGTCAGAAGATTATGCCAGTGAGTGGTACGAAAATGCCTCCTCTGCACAGACGGCACGTCAAGTCAATGTCACCAGTGGACAGGTGACGTCTGAGATTGACGCGCAACTGGAGTTACCGCAAGAGCCGTTGGCAACGGCCGAGGTCAGCACTGGAGGTGTTACAACCAATCCAGGTACTGGAGAAATTACGGTCAGTATACCCACGGGTTCGCGTAGCGATGTCCGGATAACGCGCAAAATAACCTGCGCAAGCGGAAACCCGGTAAGTGCGCTCCTACGCTTGACGACGAATAATGGTACTGAGAACTACTCCATGTCACAGATTGGTCAGACAACTGCTTATGAAGCAACAATACCGCAAGCGGCTGTTCAATCCGGGAACCTGATCGTCCAGGTGACTTGTTCCAATGGTGTTGAGAGTACATCAATTGGCCAGATCGTGCTGTACGATCCCAGCGGGATTGTAACAAATGCCCGCACCGGCCAACCAGTTGAGGGGGCACAGGTACAACTATTTGAGTTACCGGGATGGGAGCCGAAGACAAGTGCAAGTGACAATCGGGAAGAAACCTGTCATACAACGGAGACGCGCCCCGGCACTGATTGGACAGAACTGGACCCGGCCCGCGATCCTGAGAACGCTCTGGGCCTTTTTGCCGCTCCAGATACCGGACGGATTGACCCGGCAGCTAACCCGCAGACAACGACACCCCAGGGACGCTATGGTTGGGATGTGGCAGAGGGATGCTGGTATGTGGTAGTTCAGGCAGAAGGATATGCAACAACCGTCAGTCCAATCGTTGGAGTACCACCCACAGTAGAAGATCTAGATCTGACTCTGGAGCCAACCATATCACCACTTTACCTGCCCCTGATTGCGCGCTAGTCAGGCTCTGGTAGTTCTACATTTACACACGTTATGCAGTCTTCCCCAAGCGAATGTTTTTCGCTTCCGGCATAACAAAAGAAAATAGTTTATCACAGGGCATTTCCACGTTGTGGAAATGCCCTGTGATAAACCTACAAATCATACCATTCTACCGCAGAACTAACCAGATTTTTATCTGGTAAATTACTTCAGTGACCAACCACTGTGTAAATTGTATATAGTCACAGATCTTTTCAGGCTTTTTATGCATCTAAAATAGAGGCAGCCTGATCTGCTATAGTCCCGTGGGTGGAACTCCGAAGCGCCCATAGAAAAAATCCAGTGCTCCCCGTGTGGCAGCCCAAGCCCGGCGCAATCGGCTTGGTCCCGGAGCCATCATAATGCGCAGTAGTTCACGCAGCCAGACTAGCAATGCATCATGTATCCGCCATATATGTAAACCAACCCGTCCATGTTTCTCTGACATATACAAATAGTTACGCACAAAGAGGTAATGGTAAAGAGGAGAAAATCCTCCAGAAGATGCGGCTACACGGTGATAGACAACCGCCTCCGGAACATAGACTATTCGGTATCCCGCATTGGTAGCCCGCAGACACCAATCCTGCTCTTCAAAATAGCAGAAAAAGCGGGGATCAAGCAGGCCAATTTGCTCAAGTGCAACCCGACGCAGTAATATGCAACAGCCGGCAGCATAGGTAATGTCACGGGGAGTATCGAAACGACCATCATCCAACGGATAGAGGCCATGAGGAAAGGCCTCACCGGCAGCCCATAGGCGGTGAGGTGTGTCATAAAAAGGAACCTTGCACCCTGCTGCTGCAATGGTTACATCAGACTCTGCTGTTAGAACCAGGGAACTGAGTGTATCTGGCTTGACAAAGGCATCATTGTTGAGAAGCACCACATAGTCTGCACCACGTTTCAGACTATAGTGAATGCCGCTATTGTTTCCACTGGCATAGCCAAGATTGGTCCTATTTTGCAGTAGCGTATAGTCTGGAAAAGCTGTACGTATCCGAACTACTGAGTCATCCGATGAACCGTTATCTACAACGACAATTTGCAACTGGAGATAGCTACTCCGTGCAACACACTCCAGGCAGTGCAACGTGTCCATGGGATTATTCCAGTTCAACACAACAACGTACAGTAGTGGTAGATGAGTAGGCATAACGCAAGTATCCGAATAGCTGATCTCTATAAACGTGCTACCAGACGACGGAGAGGATCAACCAGTTTGAGTTTGATGCCCATGATGATATAGATAAGGATTCTGGCAATACGCGGATCCAGGTAGTGCAATCCACGTCCCAAGAGTATCTGGGCAAAGTGAAGGGTTAAAAAATCGCGTGTGTGGATATCCAGAACACGTTTCCCAGTTATAACTGAATAAAGGCGATAATCTGACAGATCACATTCAGTGAATATGAGCGGTTTCTGAACCTTAATGTAAACGTTGGCGTTTCTGGTGTTTTCTGCCTCAATATTCAGGATAAGCATATCAGCGAAAATGGCACGCATATCGTATTCATCATAACGCCAGAAGTCATTGGGATAGGCATGAAACGGCCAGCGGACAGGGGCGATGGCAACAATAAGACCACCTGGCGTGCAAATCTGTTTCATATTTGACACAGCTTTTTTCCAGTGACAAATATGTTCCAATGCACAGTTGGTCACTACAATATCAAAACTGTCTGGCCCAAAACGTGCGACTAAATTTTCAGCCGGGCACACTATGTCTACGCCAGGACCGGATCGCATATCAATACCAACATATTCTGCCGGATGCAAACACTCAATAGATGGTCGTACACTGCCATTTACATCAAATGAGCCAACTTCTATCACCCGCCTGCCGCGTACCTCTGTGCTACTCAGGTGGCGCTCTATCCAATCCACACAGTGTGAATTACACATAAGCATTGTCTCCTTTCCGATCTTGATGAATAGGTAGTACTCCAGCGTGAGTGGTATGTAACCAGGGCAATCGCATATAAACCGTTGAGGCGTTTTGCCGTATCATGATGCGGAGAAACCCCGCCATCACAGGTACGAGCCATACCAACCTATCGTGCGGAATAACCCGGCTATGGTACGCTTGTCTGCACATGACATCCGTGAAAGCAACCATAGCGGTGAAGCGAATGCTGTTTCATCATGTGAATGCAGCAAGCCTGTGCTTCAGAACGGCATACTCCATGGTGATTTAAATGCAATTGCCCTGGGTATGTAACGTGGCTTCCTCATCAGAAAGCTGTATATTTCACCACTACACTACTACTATGCGTATGGCACTACCGATGAATGATCTGGCGAATACTGCCTATGTCTTCACCCCTCATTCCGCCAAATATAGCTATCAGGATACCATAAAGTAACATTCCGACCGTCCACTTTACAATGGTGGGCGGGTCGAGAATAAGTAATCCTCCGCCAATAAATAGTACAATTAATGCCGGACGAATACTAACAGATAACCACTCCAGTACATAGATGCGAGTTGCCGTCAGGCTTGCATAGATACCGAAAGCAGCGGTATACATAATAAGCGTTGCCAGTGCAGTGCCGACTAATCCCACGAACGGCACTAACAGAACCATTGTACCCAGTTGGATACATAAGAGCACACAAGTCACGCTGGGAAGGATATGTTGTTGGCGTGTTGCCAGGATCAGATAATACAAACCCTTGCCGGCAAAGATGAGGACTGCCGTCCAGGACATCACTATAAAGACTGGCGTACCGGCCAGGTAGTTTGATCCGGCATACAAACGTATCAGTTCGTTACCAGTCAGGCTCATCAGCAGGGCAACCGGAAAGATAAATACCATCATTATTTTGAGGCTAAACCGATAGAGTCGGCGGAAGTAGTCTATGTCTGTTGTATATGCTCTGGCAAGCAGAGGATATACCGAGGCAAAATAGAACACGGGCAAGACATTAAAAACTGCCGAGAGACTCAGTGCGACAGTATATATCCCGGCATCGGCGCGGCCAAGTATCTGACCAACAATCAAACGACTAACCGGGAGGTAACCAGTTGCGAGAAGACTGGACAGCAGGATCGGCCACGATTGGTTGAGTAATGTTAGCCAGACGTGCCAGTCTACCTGGATTACCCGTGGACGGGGAAGGATCTGCCATCCATAAAAAACATAACAGGTCTGGGTCAGGGCTGTTGCTATAACCTGCATTCCGACAATTTGTGCAATGTTACCGTGTAAGAAGACCGCACTTAAAATAAAAGTAGTATGTAATAACTGTCCAATCAGGTCCAGCAGGGCCACTAACCAGATACGTTGCAGCACCGGGAAAATAGTACGCGCAACCGCTAGCGGTGAGAAGAACAACAGGATCAGCGTCAGGCTAAAGAGTTCTCGTTGATCCGAATCATACCCGAGCCAGGGTAAGGCTGCTACAGCAATCAGGTAGGCGCCGAGAGCAATCACGGTGCGTATCAGTATGCCGTTACCAACCAGGTGTGTTAGTCGTTCAGGGTTCTGACTGGCTTCACGCACCAGTGTGACATCAATTCCTGCCTCGACAATTAGGGCAAAGAGGCTCCAATATGCATAGGCGAGAGTGAGGGTTCCGTACATTTCCGGTCCTAGATAGCGTACTAACACCATAACTTCACCCAGACCTATAAGACGCATTGCAATATGACTGCCAGTAAGGTAGAGTGTATTCTGTGCTATTGTTCGTGCAGTTACCATATTACAGTATATTTATCACTTGTTATGTAACCGGATGAAATACATGAACTACGCGTTCATTAAGAGTATATTCGGTTAACTGAGATTGAATGAAATCCATAGCTTTGCAAAGCTATAAAGTCGTCAGCCATGGAGTTATATGGAGTTATTCGGATAAGCTCTAAGAGCCTGTCTGAAAAGGGTTGGTCATGGGGCTACGGCCCCGGAGCGGGAGTCCCGGCTTCAGCCGGTTCCGGCCACACACCGGCTGAAGCCGGGACTCCTGGGGCGCTGTC